>ERZ825384.10-NODE-10-length-234493-cov-7.478894_pt1 | contig 234493 bp, 166 predicted proteins | sample MGYA00519931_ERZ825384 | MGnify/ENA primary metagenome ERZ825384 (study PRJEB31778, sample SAMEA3449200) | human gut metagenome | biome: human gut; feature: human-associated habitat; material: faeces | place: United Kingdom | collected 2010/2012 ...
GGACACATAACCCAGTTCAAGTGTAACTACCGTGTGTACAACTAAAGCAACCGGCTGGGACGAGGGGCGACGCAAAAGCGTCGCCCCCGTTTTTAACCATGTCAACTGAACCTAGTTCAGTTTGGTTGATTTCCGATCTCAGCCGAACACATTGAGCGGAAAGGCCGTTCCCGCAGTCAGTCGAACGTCCCCGGGGCCCTTCTCAGGCCCCGGGGACGGCATTTTCCCAGTTGAAGGAACGGTGGAGATGTGTTTCGATGGGTCAGATTCGTGTCGTTCCGAAAAGACCGTGAACCTTTTGTGGGACACGCGGCGCCGTGGTACCATAGCCAAGTTTGTTGTCTTGGTCGGAAACCAAGACGCCTTATGCGCTGATCGGTAACCAGCGCCTGACCAATAAGGAGTCCTACCATGAAGCAGGGTATCCATCCCCAGTATGTCGAGTGCACGGTGACGTGCTCCTGCGGCAACACCTTCAAGACGCACGCTACCGTGTCCGAGATGAAGGTCGAGCTTTGCAACGAGTGCCATCCGTTCTACACCGGCCAGCAGAAGTTCGTCGACACCGGTGGACGCGTCCAGCGCTTCGCCGACAAGTTCGGTGGCGCCGCTGCCGCCCAGCTCAAGAAGGCTGAGGAGGCCAAGGCTGCCAAGGCCGCCAAGGCTGCTGAGGCCGAGGCCGCTCGCAAGGCCGCCGCTGAGGCTAAGGCTGCCGAGAAGGCTAAGCGTGCCGCTAAGTTTGCCGAGGAGGCTGCCAAGCAGGCCGCCGAGGCTCCCGCAGAGGCTCCCGTCGAGGAGACCGCTGCCGAGGCCGAGACCACCGAGGCTGCTGAGTAAATAGCTCGCCGCGGAATCACTCGCATTCATGGCATAAGGGCCGTGCATCCGTTTGGGTGCGCGGCCCTTTTTCTTTTTAAATTAGTGCAAACTAACCTGTCCCCATGGCACCACATGGCAGAGAGGCGGCGTTTGCCCAGATAGACCTGCCAAAATTAACCTGTCCCATTGTGGCAGGTTGGTCGTAGTTATTACGTGGCGGTCGAGCTCGACCGTATAGGCCGCGCCTTGTTTGGCTAAAGTACAATCATCTGTGTTTAACTCGCCCGCAGCTGCACGGCGTGGGCGATGGCCAAAAAGGAAAACCACATGGGATTCATGTCAAAGCTGCTGTCCTTTGGATCCGATAAGGACCTTAAGCGCTACTACAAGATCGTCGACCAGATCAACGGTCTTGAGCCCCAGTTTGAGAAGATGACCGAGGAGGAGCTCCGCGGCCAGACCGATAAGTTCCGCGAGCGTTACGCCAACGGCGAGTCGCTCGACGACATGCTTCCCGAGGCCTTTGCCACCGTGCGTGAGGCTTCCAAGCGCACCATGGGCATGCGCCACTTTGACGTGCAGCTCATTGGCGCCATGGCACTGCACGAGGGCCACATTGCTGAGATGAAGACTGGCGAAGGTAAGACCCTCGTCTCCACGTTGGCCGGCTATCTCAACGCTATTGCCGGCAAAGGCGTACACGTCGTTACTGTCAATGATTACCTTGCCAAGCGCGACTCCGAGTGGATGGGCCGCATCTATAAGTACCTGGGCATGACCGTCGGTCTGCTCCAGAACAACATGCCGCTCGAGCTCAAGCGTCCGGCCTACCAGGCAGACGTCACCTACGGCACCAACTCCGAGTTCGGTTTCGATTACCTGCGCGACAACATGGTTACCCGTCCCGAGCAGCGCGTACAGCGCGGCCACAACTACGCCATCGTCGACGAGGTCGACTCCATCCTGATCGATGAGGCCAGGACGCCGCTCATTATCTCGGGCGCTGGCACCAAGTCCGCCAGTACCTACAAGGACTTCGCGCGTGCCGTGCGTGGCCTTGAGCGCGGCGAGGACGTGTCGCACGACATGCTCACCGCCACCGAGGATGCTGAACCCACGGGCGACTACGTCATGGACGAGGCCAAGCATACCATCGCCGCCACCGAGCGCGGCCTTAAGAAAATCGAGCGCCGCCTGGGTATCGATGACATCTATGCCGATCTCTCCGGCCAGCTGGTCAACCACCTGCAGCAGGCGCTGAAGGCCCAGTACATGTTCCACCGCGATAAACAGTACGTGGTCACCAACGGCGAGGTCAAGATCGTCGACGAGTTCACCGGCCGCATTATGGAAGGCCGCCGTTACTCCGAGGGCCTGCACCAGGCCATCGAGGCCAAAGAGGGCGTGCTCGTACGCGAGGAGAACCAGACCCTGGCCACCATCACCCTGCAGAACTACTTCCGTCTGTATGACAAACTCTCTGGCATGACCGGTACGGCGCTTACCGAGGACGCCGAGTTCCGCGAGATCTACAAGCTGCCCGTCGAGGTCATCCCCTCCAACAAGCCCGTGCAGCGCGTGGACCACGAGGACCTGGTGTACCGCACCATTCAGGCCAAGTACAACGCCGTTGCCGACGACGTTGAGCGTCGTCACGCCAAGGGCCAACCGGTCCTGGTGGGCACCGTCTCCATCGAGAGCTCCGAGAAGCTGTCCGCCGCCCTTACCAAGCGCGGCATCGCACACGAGGTCCTCAACGCCAAGCACCATGAACGCGAGGCCCACATCGTTGCCCAGGCCGGACGCTACGGCGCCGTGACCATCGCTACTAACATGGCCGGTCGTGGTACCGACATCCTGCTGGGCGGCAACCCCGACGAGCTGGTGCGCGAGCGCCTGGAGTACGAGGGCCTGACCATGGAGGACGTGACGCCCGAGCAGCTCGAGCAGTTTAACGCCGAGGCCAAGGAGACCTGCAAGGCCGAGCGCGAGCGCGTGCTTGCCGCCGGCGGCCTGACCGTTATCGGAACCGAGCGCCACGAGTCCCGTCGTATCGACAACCAGCTGCGCGGCCGCTCCGGTCGTCAGGGCGATCCGGGCGAGACCCAGTTCTACCTGTCGCTCGAGGACGACCTCATGCGCCTGTTCGGCGGCGACAAGATGGACCGCGTCTCCAAGATGATGGTCACGGCCGACATGGGCGACGACATGCCCATTCAGCACAAGATCATCTCCAAGGCCGTCGAGAGCGCCCAGCACAAGGTCGAGAGCATCAACTTCTCCATGCGTAAGAGCGTCCTTGAGTACGACGACGTCATGAACAAGCAGCGCCAGGTCATCTACGCCGAGCGCAATAAGATTCTGGACGGCAAGGACCTGACCGACCACATCACCGAGGTCATGCACGACACCGTGTACCGCTGCGTGCAGGAGTTCTGCACCAAGGACAGCCACGATGGCGAGCGCGACCTGGAGGGTCTGCGCAAGTGGGTTGTGGAGCTCACCGGCCACATCGATACGCCGAAGTTCCCCGACGAGGATTATGAGGCCCTGGCTGCCGATGTCCTGGCTTACGTAGAGAAGTGCTACAACATGAAGGCCGAGCGCTTGGGCGAGGACCTGATGCGCGAGCTCAACACCCAGGTCATGCTGCGCGTCATCGATACCCGCTGGATGAACTACCTGCAGGAGATGGACTACCTCAAGACCGGCATCGGCCTGCGCGGCTTTGGCCAGCGCGACCCGCTGGTTGAGTACAAGACCGAGGCCTACGGCGCGTTCCAGATACTCGTCGATACCATGTACGAGGATTATCTGCGTACGGTTCTGCGCATCGAGATCAAGGCTGCCCCGCGTGCCGTGGAGCACAAGGAGGAGCCCGCGCTCGAGGGTGCGCACTTCTCCGGTCCTGCCGAGGTCGATGGTGACAACGGCGGCTCGGTGCTGCGCAAGCAGGCGCAGGTGCAGGCCCGCACGGCTGTCCAGGGTGGTCCGGCTGCCGTCAACAACGGTGGCAAGGTGACCACCTATCGCAAGTCCGAGAGCGACGATCCGTACGTCAACGTGGGCCGCAACGACCCGTGCCCCTGCGGTAGCGGCAAGAAGTTTAAGTACTGCCACGGCAGGAATCGTTAATGGCTGAGGCTTTAGAGGTAACGCCCGCCGAGCTGGACGCGTTTGCGGACCGGCTCGGTGAGGTCGAGTCGTATCTCCACCTGGACGAGAAGCGTACCCGCGTGTTCGAGCTCGAGGCCAAAAGTGTTGCCCCTGGCTTTTGGGATGACGCCGACGCCGCCCGTGCCACCATGGAGGAGATCGCGCGCACCAAGGAAGATATCGCTGCCGTGGACACCGCGCGCGGCGAGCTTTCCGATGCCCGCGCCGCGCTGGAGCTTGCCGAGGAGATGGGGGATGACCCCGACGCCGCCGCCCTTCGCGAGGAGGCTGCAGCCACGGCTGAGCGCCTGGCCCGTGCCATCGATGAGCTTGAGCTTTCGAGCTGGTTTACCGGTGAGTTCGATCACGGCGATGCCATTGTGACCATCAAGCCCGGACAGGGTGGTCTGGAGGCCCAGGACTGGACCTTCATGCTCTTTAAGATGTACATGAAGTACTGCCAGCGTCGCGGCTGGAAGGTCACCATCAACGACTGTCCCGCGGCCGAGGTCATCGGCATCGACCGCGCGACCTTTACCGTCGAGGGCAAGGACGCATTTGGCATGCTGCGCGCCGAGGCCGGCGTCCACCGCTTGGTTCGCATTAGCCCCACCGACGACAAGAAGCGCCGCCAGACCACGTTTGCCGGCGTCGAGGTCATCCCCGTGCTACCCGATGATATCGACATCGAGATCAGTCCCGATGACATCCGCGTGGACGTGTACCACGCGAGCGGCCCGGGCGGTCAGGGCGTCAACACCACCGACTCCGCCGTGCGCGTGACGCATTTTCCCAGCGGCATTGTGGTCACCTGCCAAAACGAGCGCAGCCAGATTCAGAACAAGGCCGCGTGCATGCAGATCCTCAAGGCTCGCCTGTACGAGATTGAGCTCGAGAAGCGCGCCGAGGCGCTCGATGAGATCCGCGGACCCAAGACCACGATTGGTTTTGGCAACCAGATTCGCAGCTACGTGCTCTACCCGTACCAGATGGTCAAGGACTTACGCACGGGCGTGGAGACCAGCAATGTCGAGGCCGTCCTTGACGATGGCGACCTGGACCCGTTTGTTATTGGCTACCATCGCTGGGCTACCGGCAACGCCGATGCAGAAGGCTCGGAGGTCTAAAACATCGGGTGGCTTCAAGCCGATGCCAAGCCCAACGGTTGGACGGGTTTGTATCCAGAATAAACCCTGCGCAGGGGTGGTTTTTGTCCGGCGGATCGGTAGAATCGAATACAAGAAGAAGTTCAAAGCGCATCCGTTTGGGTGCGCTTTTTTGAGGGAGGCAGCATGGCATATCGTCTGGACATCAAGCGCATTCTTTCGATGAACTTCTTTCACGACCTGCCCCAGATCATGTTGGGGTGTGCCTTGGCCGCCATCGCGACCGACTTGTTTTTGATTCCCAACGGTCTTGCCGCCGGTGGCGTTACGGGCCTTGCCACCATTATCCAGGCGGTCGGCGCGGCGCGCGGCCTATCGCTTCCCGTTGGTATTCAGACGATCGTGATGAACGCCTTGCTGTTGTTGGTCGTTATGCGCGAGGGCGGCATGTTCTACGTGGTGCAGACCGCGACGGGCTTTGTGCTGCTGGGCTTCTTTACCGATCTGTTCGCCCCGTTTGTAGCACCTCTGGCGGATGCGGACCTGATGCTCCCTGCCATGTGGGGCGGCATTATTACGGGCATCGGTTACGGCATGGTGTTGCGCGCCGGCGCCAACACCGGCGGCTCGGACACGATTGGCCAAATCATCTCGCGTAACACCTCGCTGCCGGTGGGCTCGACCGTCATGGCGATCGATGTTGCCGTATGCGCGCTATCGGCTCCGGTCTTTTCAATCGAAAACGCATTGTATGCAGGCCTTTCGATGGTCATTAGCGGCTACGTGATCGATGCCGTGGTCGATGGTGGCAACAAACGCCGTATGGTACTCATCATCTCGGACAAGTTCCCTGATATCGCTGCCGATATCATGTATGGCCTGGGTCGTGGTTGTACCAAGTTTAAGGCGACTGGCATGTATTCGGGTGCCGAGAAGCCAGTGATTATGGTCATCGTGAGCCGTCGAGAGCTCAATACCCTCAAGACGATCGTGCGCGAGCGCGATCCTCATGCCATCGTGACGGTTGCCGACGTTACGGAAGCCTTCGGCGAGGGATTCAAGGACATTAGCGCGTAGGGTCGATCGCGTTCCATCCAAAAGACGTTCACATTGATAAACCGTTTCATCAGCGGTTCTGCCTGCTAAATTGTTCAAATAATGATAAAAACTCTGGTAAAGCCATCAGTTTCCAGCATAATGAATGACGTACGTGCATTGCGGCTGTGTTGGGATTACCTTCGGTGCCGTGCGCATTTTGTCTAATGAGGATGAAAGGAAGGCACAATGAGCGACGAAGAGCTCAAAAAGGTTGCCAACGAGGTAAGGAAGGGCATCGTCACCGGCGTGCACGCTGCCAAGTCCGGCCATCCGGGCGGTTCGCTCGGCGCTGCCGACATCATGACCTATCTGTACTTTGAGGAAATGAACGTCGACCCGGCCGATCCCCGCAAGGCCGATCGCGACCGTTTTGTGCTCTCCAAGGGCCATTGCGCTCCGGGCCTGTACGCCGTGCTCGCCGAGCGTGGGTTCTTCCCCAAGGAGGATCTCGAGACGCTGCGCCATATCGGCAGCCACCTGCAAGGTCATCCCAACATGAACGACACCCCGGGCGTCGATATGTCCACCGGCTCGCTCGGCCAGGGCATCTCCGCCGCCGTGGGCATGGCGGTTGCCGCCAAGCACTGGGGCGATACTTACCGCACGTACGCCCTGCTGGGTGATGGCGAGAGCGAGGAGGGCCAGGTCTGGGAGGCAGCCATGTTTGCCGGCAACCAGCAGCTCGATAACCTCTGCGTGATCGTCGACCACAACGGCCTGCAGATCGACGGCCCCGTCGAGGAGGTCAACGACCCCATGCCGCTCGCCGACAAGTTCCGCGCCTTTAAGTTCCACGTGGTGGAGCTTGCCGACGGCAACGATTTCGATCAGATCCGCGCCGCCTTTGCCGAGGCCCGCGCCACCAAGGGTCAGCCGACCGCCATCATCGCCGAGACCATGAAGGGCAAGGGCGTTTCCTTTATGGAGAACCAGGTTGGTTGGCACGGCAAGGCCCCCAACGATGAACAGTTTGAGCAGGCCATGGCAGAGCTCACGGCCGCCGGAGAGGAGCTCTAGGATGGCAGACGTCAAGAAAATCGCCACGCGCGTAAGCTACGGCGAGGCCCTCGTCGAGCTCGCCAACGAGCACGATGACTTTGTGGTCCTCGACGCCGACCTGGCTGCCGCCACGCAGACCGGCAAGTTCAAGGCAGCCTGCCCCGACCGCTTCTTCGATGTGGGCATTGCCGAGAGCAACCTGATGGGCGTCGCCGCCGGTATCGCGACCACCGGCCGCGTTGCCTTCGCGAGCACCTTTGCCATGTTCGCTGCCGGTCGCGCCTTTGAGCAGGTCCGCAACTCCATCGGCTACCCGCACCTCAACGTTAAGATCGGTGCCACGCATGCCGGTATCTCGGTGGGCGAGGATGGCGCCACGCACCAGTGCTGCGAGGATATTGCCCTCATGCGCGTCATCCCCGGCATGACTGTGATCGTTCCTGCCGACGACGTCGAGGCCCGCGCCGTAACGCGCGCCGCCTACGAGTGCGACGGTCCGGTGTACATGCGCTTTGCCCGTCTGGCCTCGCCGGTTATCAACGACCCCGAGACCTACAACTTCGAGTTGGGTAAGGGCATTGTCATGCGCGAGGGCGCCGATGTGACCATCATCGCCTGCGGCCTGATGGTCGGCGAGGCTCTCGAGGCCGCCGAGCAGCTCGCTGCCGAGGGCATCGACGCCGAGATCATCAACATGCACACCATCAAGCCCATCGACGCCGACCTGATCGTCAAGAGCGCCACCAAGACCGGCCACGTCGTGACCGTCGAGGAGCATTCTGTAATCGGTGGCCTGGGCAGCGCCGTTGCCGACGTCCTGTGCGAGCAGTGCCCGACGCCGCTCAAGAAGATCGGTGTCAACGACACCTTCGGTGAGTCTGGCCCGGGTGCCGAACTCTTGCACAAGTATGGCCTGGACGCCGCCAACATCGTGGTGACCACCAAGGAGTTCTTGGCATAAGGCAAGGCGGATCTCAAGGACTGCTTCGCCAGAACTATATAACTGTTTCGCCAGTACTATGGAAACCCGGCAGGGGCGCTCTCTTGGAGTGCGCCCCTGTTTCAGTTGCGGTGAAATAGGGACTGATTAGACCTTTTAACTGGTAAAACAGTCCCTATTTCACCGCAACTCATGAAGACGCCCCTCAAGCACGGTCCCATCAGGAAAAAGGGCATATATCGACAAAGCGCAATTCAGACCCTTCCAGCTTTGTATATGCAGCACCTCAAGATAAACGCAGCGACCCCTTAGTTATCGCAGGCCGGACACAGGGTTACTCTCCAAATCTTTCCGCAGGACGGAGGAGCCCCCGCCGCACGTAGTGCGCAGCGGGGGCTCCGACATGTCCGAGGACGATTTGGAGAGTAACCCTGTGCACGGCCGACGGGATGGTTGATTTCCGATCTCAGCCGAACACATTGAGCGGGTAGGCCGTTCCCGCAGCTAGCCGAACGCCCCCGCGGTCCCTCACGGGCCCCGGGGGCGTCGTTTTCCCAGTTGAAGGAACGGTGGAGATGTGTTTCGATGGGTCCGGTGGCCATGCTCCGCCCGCCGCCCGGCACCTCTTCTCAGACTCAGCCGGACGGTCGGCCCGTCTATTCCGTTTTGCCTTCAGGCTAGGCCAGCGGGGCATCGCCCCTCTCGGCGCGCGCCCGCCCTATCAGCCCCGGCGTCAGGTCGAGCCCGCCGATGGGCACGTCCTCCACGCCGTAGGCGTCCAGCAGCGCCGCCGCGTCGCCGCCGAGCATCGCCCTGAAGGCGCGGGCGGGCGTCGAGAAGCCGAGCGCGCCGCGGGGCTCGGAGTTCACGTGAGACATGGCGAGCGCCAGGTCCGCCGGGGCGAGCCGGTCGAACCTGAGCCCGGCGCCCTTGGGCAGCAGCTTCCTTATCTCGACGTGGTTGCGCTCGCAGGCGCCCTTCTGGTCGCTCCGCCTGGGGTCGCAGTAGAACAGCCTCGTCTCGCCGGGCCCCTCGCCGAGGAGTGCCGCGACCGCGCCCTCGTCGGCGAACTCCGCGCCGTTGTCGGTGAGCACGGCGCGGAACGCGCGCCGCATCCCGTCGGCGCCGAGGACCGCCCGGACGCCCTCCAGGGCGGCCGCGACGCACCCGGAGGTCTTCTCCTCGAGCAGGAGCGCCAGCTGGAGCCTGCTGGGGCGGTGCAGCAGCGTGAGCAGGCACGCGGAGTCATCCCGGGCGCCCTCGACGGTGTCCATCTCCCAGGCCGCGGCGCACACGTCCTCCCCGAGGGCGAGGAACGCGGCGTATGACCTGCGGGCGGAGTGGCGCGTGGCCGCCCGGCCGGCGGCGCGCCTCCTCGGCCTGTAGCCGACCTTTCGCCTGAGCTCCATGTTCGTCATGCCGTCGTAGCCCGCCGAGACCCAGCGGTAGATGGTCGAGGGCGACAGGTCCACCGGCCCGCCGTTGCGCGCCGCCATCTGCTCGGGCGACAGCCCCCGGCGCAGGCAGTCCCTGATGGCCTCCAGCCTCGCCGCGGCGGCGGGCTCGTCGGCGTCGATCCCGCGCCTGGACGAGACGAGCACCGAGTCCGCGCACAGCTGCGCGGCGCGGGCCTCGTAGAAGACGTGCGGGCGGCGCTTGCAGCCCACCGCGCGGTAGCGGCCGCAGCCGTTGCAGCAGCGCGGCCACGCCGCCAGGCGCGGGCAGGCCGCCGACAGGTCGGCGCCGGCGTCGACGCGCTCGCCGCGCCTGGGCTTGGGCGCGGTGACGAACCTGTGCGACGACACCTCGGCGCTCACCGTCGAGGGCGACCTGCCCAGCTCCCTCGCGATCTCCCTGCACGAGGCCCCGCGCTCCAGCATCCTCTGGACCGTGTCCCGCTCGTGCCTGGTGAGCCTGCCGTAGGCCCTCGGGACCGCCTTCGCTGCGCCCTTCTTGCTCTTTCCGGACATGGCGTCCTCCGATCTCCCGGGGCCGGCCGATCCGGCCCTCAGGGTATCGGATTCCCATATTCATCCGCACATGTGCGGATGAATATGGGAGGTGTTCGGATGAAGTTGATATTCAAGGCGGCCGACGGGATCCCTAAGCACGCCATGCTTCTTATGTGCAGCAAAGCTAATGCTGCTAAAATACAAAGCGCTCATGTAGTTTAAACGCACGACGATAAGGAGCACCAGTGGGTAACCACTTCCGTACCTCCGGTGCGGGCGATGATGCCCCCAAGACGCAGGCAGGCGTCCAGGGCAGTCGTTTCGCCACTCCGGATTCAGAGGGCCAGCCTGTTGCTCAGGCCCCCGCTCAGCCGGCAGATCAGGCACAGCCGGCATCCGATCCCTTTGCCTACAATCCAACCAGCGATGTCGCGCTTTCCGGCACGGCGGGTTTTGAGCCCGTTCAGGCCGTGACCGCTCGCGTGGAGCAGCCTCAGGCTGGTGCCGCCACGCCGCAGCCTACCATGGCCGGCATTCCCGACCCCTTGGCCCCTGCGACGCCGGCTCCTCAGCCTGCGCAGTCCGGTCTCTTTGCCGCTATTCCCGACCCCACGCAGCCTGCTGCCCCGGTGGTCGAGAGCGATCAGGCAGCCGAGGTCGCAAGCCTCGATAACGCGCTCAACAACCCCGATTTTACGTCGGTGTTTGCGCCCATCGATCCGCAGGCCAGCCGCAAGAAGATGGCCAAGCAGGCCGGTGTCGAGCCCGTCATCCTTATGGAGCATGTCACCAAGATCTATCCGGCACAGCCTAACAAGCCTGCACTCGACGACATCAACATCGAGATCTATCCGGGCGAGTTCGTCTTCCTGGTCGGTCACTCCGGCTCGGGTAAGACCACGCTGCTGTCGACGCTCAACCGCGACGTCAAGCCGACGAGCGGCCGCATCCTGGTTGCCGGTCAGGACCTCATGAAGATCAAGAACCGTAAGGTTCCGTTCCTGCGCCGCCAGATTGGCGCCGTGTTCCAGGACTTTAAGCTTCTGCCGCAAAAGACCGCCTACGAAAACGTGGCGTTTGCCCTGCAGTGCATCGGCAAGCCCAAGGGCGTCATTCGCAGCCAGGTGCCCGAGGTGCTGCGTCTGGTCGGTCTGGCCGATCAGATGGACTCGCTGCCCGACCAGCTTTCCGGTGGCGAGCAGCAGCGCGTTGCCGTCGCCCGTGCTATGGTCAACCGTCCGCCGCTGCTGATCTGCGACGAGCCCACGGGCAACCTCGACCCGGCGATCTCGCTGGGCATCATGAAGCTGCTTGAGCGTATTAACCGCACCGGCACCACCGTGATCGTCGCCACGCACGACCGCGAGATGGTCGATAGCATGCACCGTCGCGTGATCGCCCTCGAGGGCGGCCACGTCATCCGCGACCAGGAGAGGGGAGGTTACGGCAACTATGGCACCAACTAACGTGGGCTACTCCTTCAAAGAGGCAATCAGCCACTTCTTCCGTAACTGGACTACCTCGCTCGGCGCCGTCATCACGATCTTCCTTTCGCTGTTTATCATCGGCCTGTTCATCATGGGCTCTGCGATGCTGAACTCCGTGATCGGCACCGTCGAGGATCAGGTTGTCATCAACGCGTTCATTAGTGATGACGCCGATCAGGCCGATGTTCAGGCTTTTGAGGCCGAGCTTAAGACGTGGAATAACGTCAAGTCCGTGACCTATAAGGACAAGGACGACGCGCTGGCCGAGTATACGAGCAAGATGTCGGGCAACGCCGACGCCACCATGAGCGCGCTCGATGGCCAGAACCCGCTGCCGGCTTCCTTCGCTATTGAGATGGACGATCCGTCCAAGGTCGAGAGCACGGCAAAGAAGCTCAAGAAGGATGCCGATTTCCAGAAGATCGCGGATGACGGCGACGTCAACGCGAGCGTGCTGTACGGCCAGGAGGAAGTGAGCCGCCTGTTCCAGGTGACCAACTACATCCGCATCGCCGCCGTGGTGCTCGTTGGTCTTCTGACCTTTATCGCATTCATCTTCATCAACAACACGATTCGCCTGTCCATCACGGCGCGTCGTCGTGAGATTGCGATTATGCGTCTGGTCGGCGCCAGCAACGGCTTCATTCGTGGCCCGTTTATCACCGAGGGCGTGCTGCAGGCCATTTTGGGCTCGCTGCTTTCCATCGGCGTTCTGGAGCTGCTGCGCAATCTGATGATTCCGCGTCTGCAAGAGAGCATCGGCTGGATGTCGTTTGCCCTGCCGATGCAGTACTACCTGGTGACCTATGCTGCGCTGATTCTGGTCGGTGTGATTATCGGTCTCTTTGGTTCTGCCATCGCCATGCGCCGCTACCTGCGCGTGTAGGCATGCTTGGAATTCATCCCTTCCAACGGGTCGTCTCTTATGGGGCGGCCCGTTTTTTGATCCCTAGGGGACGGCAGGAAAGCGAATCATTTGGGTAGACTCTTTGGAGTTCGCAATCGATAGTTAGGAGGCGCCATGGGGCGCAATAACAAGCATAAGCGTGGAGCTCGCAATCAGCGCGGGCCGGTGCGCAGCGAACGCCGTCCGAGCCTGACCGGGCGCGTGCAGCTCCATGAGCATAGCGCCTACGTTGTAACCGAAAACGGCGACTACAAGGTCATGGGTCGCGGCAAGCGCGAGATCATGGATGGCGATACCGTTGCCGTGAGCATTAAGAACAGCCCGCACGGTGAGCGGCGCGCCGTGATCGAGGGCGTGGTTGAGCGCGCAGCCATAAGCGTGGTGGGCACGTACCAGACCGCCGGTCCGCTTGGTGTGATCGAGCCGCTCGATTCGCGTCTGAAGGCCGACTTCTTCATTCTGCCCGAGGATACCTCGGCGGATCGTCTGGGCGTCCACCCGGGTGATGCCGTTGTCGCGCGCATTTTGACCTACCCGACGCGCCTGGAATCGGGCACTGTGACGATCGAGCGCCGCATTGGCGGAGATGACGCGCCCGATTTGGGCGTTCAATATGTGATGGCGCGTTACGGCTATACCGATAGCTATCCCGAGGCCGCGCTGGACGAGGCCGAGGGACTTTCGCTCGATGTGTCCGCGGCGCTTAAGGACCCGCTCCGCCGCGATCTGCGCGACCGCTTTGTCATCACGATCGACCCAGTCGACGCGCGCGACTTTGACGATGCCATTTCGCTGGAGCGCACACCCGAGGGCGGCTACAAGCTGGGTGTGCATATCGCCGACGTTTCGCACTATGTGGCTTGGGACGGGCATATCGATCTTGAGGCTCGCCATCGCACGACATCGGTGTATCTGGCCGATCGCGTGCTTCCCATGCTGCCCGAACGCTTGTCCTGTGACCTGTGCTCGCTTCGCCCTGACGAGGACCGTCTTGCGTTTACCGTCGATATCGAGCTCGATGCGCAGGGTCGCGTGCGGCATTACGATCCGTACCCCAGCGTGATTCGCTCGCGTGTGCGTATGGACTATGACGGCGCCGAGGCGCTGCTGGTGCGTGCCGGCGCGGTTGAGTATTCGGTGCTGGAGGGTGCGGCCGAGGATGTTGCGGCTGCCGAGACCTCGCGCGAGGAAGCGCTTGAGCGCGGTCTTGCGTGCGAGGAAACTGCCCGCGGCTATAACGTCGATCTGGGCGATTTCCTTGTCGCCGCGAACGAGCTCGCCGAACTTCGCCGTCGTATCCGTCGCGCCCGCGGCTCAGTCGATTTTGACACGGCCGAGATTCGCGCTCTATTGGATGAGGATGGAGTACCCGTGCAGATTGTGGCACGTGAGCGTTCGTGTGCCACGTCGCTTATCGAGGAAGCCATGCTGCTCGCCAACGAGTGCGTTGCAGAGTGGCTGGCAGACCGTGATATCGAGGCCTGCTATCGCGTGCATGAGGATCCGAGCCCCGATAGCCTGCACGGTGCCGCCGTTGCGCTGGCGCAGCTAGGCATCATCGACGATCGCCGTGCTGCCGGTATTGCCCTGGGGAGTCCCGATGAGCTGCAGGCTGCAGTTGATGCCGCCGCCGGTACGGTCAACGCGCCGCTCGTCAACACGTTGCTTTTGCGCAGCATGCAGCGCGCACTGTACAAACCGCGCAACGAGGGCCACTTTGCGCTCGCCGCGCCGTGCTACTGCCACTTTACGAGTCCCATCCGTCGCTACCCCGATCTGGTGGTGCACCGCGTGCTCAAACTGCAGTTGGCCTATGAGCAACTCGGCGGCAAGGACGCCTTGGTCCGTACGTCGCGGCTGATCGGCAAGGGACGCGAGTCGCTGCCGCGCATTCTGCCGCAGATCTGCCGCGCATGCAGCGATGCCGAGCGCGCGGCAGATGCCGCCAGCCATGCGACGCAAAAGATCAAGATTGCCCAGTACTATGAGGACCGTCTAGGCGAGCGCTATGCCGGAACCGTCTCGTGGGTTAGCAGCATGGGCCTCTTTGTGCGCTTGGATCTAACGCAGGTCGAAGGCTTGGTTTCGATCAAGAGCCTGGGCAACGAGTGGTTCGAGTTCGACGAGGACGCGCTAACGCTCACGGGTGCCGACACGGGCACCCGTTACGAGCTGGGGCAGCGCGTGATCATCGAGGTCTCGCGCGTCAATACCACGCGTGGGCACTTGGACTTCAAGCTTATCCATTAGCCAAATCCCGACTGATGGTGGGGGAGCGGAGGGCGGCCTTTCGGGACCGCCCTTCGCATTTGAATCGTGGCTACCTTGCCGTCTGCTCGGCCGCCCGCTTACCTGCTATTTGAGAGGTAAAACCTACCAAAATAAACCTGTCCCTTTTTGGCAGGTTTACAAGAAAGCGGGGATGAGATGGCGACGGTGTACGGTTATGCGCGGGTGAGTTCGCGCGATCAGAACCTTAATCGGCAGCTGGATGCGCTGGGCGCCTATGGCGTGGGCTCGGCGAATATTTATGCCGACCATGCGAGCGGCAAGGACTTCGATCGACCGCGTTATCGCGAGCTGCTGCACGTCCTGGGAGACGGGGACGTGCTGGTGGTTCTTTCTATCGACCGACTTGGCCGTAATTACTCCGAGATTCTTGAGGAATGGCGACGCATTACCAAGGAACTCGGGGTTGCCATTGTGGTGTTGGACATGCCATTGCTTGACACGCGCGCTAGGGCCAGCGGCGCGCCGGATGTGACCAACGTCCTGATTGCCGATATTGTGCTGCAACTGCTGAGCTACGTGGCGCAGGTGGAGCGCGAGAATATCCATCGGCGCCAAGCGGAGGGAATTGCAGCGGCGCGGGCGCGAGGGGTCCGTTTCGGTCGACCTCGCAAGCCGTGCCCTCCTCAGTTTGAGCTGGTGCGCGATAGCTATGAGGCAGGCGATATTACCCGCAGCCAGGCAGCAAAGTGCCTGGGCGTGTGCGTGGGGACGTTCGATCGCTGGATGCGCGAGGCGGGGTAGGGGGTTTGCGTCGCTTTGTCGCTTCCTGTTGCGATTCAAATTTTGATACGGTGACGATGCCATTTGGGGCTACACTCGCTGATATTCAAAAAAGGAGGTTGGCCCTTGGCGCGAGTAAAACAAATAATCGGATTGACCGCGATCGTTCTGTTCGCTGCAACGCTGGCGGGCATCTGGGTGCTGACGGAGCAAAATGCGGTGGAGACGTCGTTGCTGAGCGAGTCCACCGCGCGTGTGGTGGAGGGCCAGGCTACGGGCGTTCAGGCTGTCGATGCCACGGGTGAAGCCCAGACGGAGTACGGAATGACCGGGGGCGCCGATTCGACTGCCTCGAATGTCCGGTCTGGCCGACTTGCTTCCATTCGCATGTGGGTGGGCACAAACGTCCGTCGCGTTGCCCATACCGTAGAGTTTTTCTTCGTCGGATTGTTCGCCTCCGTGGTCGTGGTTTGCTTTTCCAGGCGTCCGTGGAGCGTATGCTCCCGTTGCGTGCCCGTATTGCTCTTTTGCGCCGCCTGCTCCGTTGGCGATCAGGTGCATAAGATCTTTGTTCCCGGAAGGCATTTCGACGTTATCGATTTAGGATTCGACGCTGCGGGCTATGTCACCGCCATGCTGTTGGTATTGCTGGCGGCGGCGTTGGTGCGCCATGCGACTCGGCCGATCGGTGCCCATGCGAGGCGCTAGCCGGTAACAAACCCGTTTCTGATAATGCGACCTTGTTGAATTATTTTGTGTCGCGCGTATTTCCGAGCGGTCGGATTTGAGGGGCGAGCGGTAGAACGCTCGCCCTTTGTGCGCCACGATGCGGCACAATGTACCGCAAAAGCTGTTTGTATCCGGTACGAATCGTTCGTTGGTCTTTAATTCTTCTCAACGGAGGTGTTTGAGATGGCAAACGGATTGCTTTTGCGGCTTCGCGAGCGTGAGCTCAGCGCGAGCCCGGCGGAACGCAATGTCATCGCATATGTAAGCGCTCATCCGCACGAGGTGGTCGGGCTGTCCGTCCGCGGTCTTGCCGATGTCACGTTCTCCTCGCCCTCGAGCATTTTGCGCTTTTGCAAGCGTTTGGGTTTTGCGGGCTACAAGGAGTTCCAGCGCGAACTGATTGCCGAGCTGGCGCTCTTAGGTGACAAGAAAGACGTAGCCCTCGAGGACATCTCCATGGACGACAGCGTCGAACGTATCGTGGGGAAGGTGATGAAAAGCAACGTGCGTACGATCGAGGCGACGGCGCGAACGCTCGATTACACCGTCTTGGAGCGATGCGCGGCCCGTCTTAAGCGGGCACGCGCGGTCAATCTGTTCGGTATTGGTGCCTCCCGTTTGGTCGCGCACGATCTGGCGCAAAAGCTCATGCGTGTCGACAAAGAGTGCCATCTGTACGACGACTGGCATGATCAGCTCTTGTGTGCCAAGAACATGCATGAGGGCGATATGGCAATCGCCTTTAGCTACTCGGGCTTGACGCAAGAGGTGCTGGACTGCACCGCCGAGGCTCAACGCCACAACTGTCCCGTCGTGGCCGTTACCAAAGTAGATGGATCATCCAAGCTTGCCACCATGGCCGATGCCGTGCTCGGCGTCGCTGCGAGTGAACCCTTGGTCCGCAGCGGTGCCATGGCTTCGCGTATGGCCCAGCTTATGGTTGTCGATGCCCTGTACGCTGCTTACGTTGCCAGCGACTACGAACGGGCGACGCATGTCATTAAGTAAAACTACATCGAGAAACAGGAAAGATGAGGTGAATGAAATGCTCGATTTAACAAAATTCACGACCGAACAGCGTAATCAAAGGTCAATGGACCTTGATACGATGGCATCGCTGCAAATCGTCACGACGATGAACGATGAGGATCTTCGTGCCGTCCAGTCGGTCACGAAAGTGTTGCCCCAGGTTGCCACAGCAATCGACTGGGCTGCTGAGACGCTCGAGCGCGGCGGGCGCGTCTTTTACATGGGCGCAGGCACCAGCGGTCGTCTGGGCGTACTCGACGCTTCGGAGTGTCCGCCCACGTTTGGCGTGTCACCCGATCTGATTGTCGGGCTCATTGCCGGAGGCGAGACGGCGTTTATCAAGGCTGTCGAAGGTGCCGAAGATAGCGATGAGCTTGGCGCGAACGACCTGCGGGAGCGTGGACTCTCGGACAAGGATCTTGTCGTTGGCCTGGCGGCAAGCGGTCGTACTCCTTATGTGGTGGGCGGCCTTGCGTACGCCAAGGCAACTGGGTGCAAGACCATTGCAATTGCCTGCAACCAAGGGTCGAAGATCGGGGAGAGCGCAGATCTTGCCATTGAGCCCGTGCCCGGTCCCGAGGTGCTGACCGGCTCAACGAGGCTCAAGGCGGGAACGGTTCAAAAGCTCATTCTCAACATGATTTCGACCGGTGCCATGGTCAAGATCGGCAAGGTATACCAAAACCTGATGGTCGATGTGCAGCAGACGAACGAGAAACTGGTGGTGCGCGGGCAGAACATCGTGATGGAGGCGACCGGCTGCACGCGCGAGCGCGCCGTTCAGGCGCTTGCAGATGCCGGTGGCCACGTAAAAACCGCTATTGTCTCGGTGCTGCTGGACTGCGATGCCGAGCAGGCTACGGTAGCTCTTGAGCGGGCGCGAGGCCATGTCCGTGCTGCGGTGAGTGGCCATGAGAAGAGCAATGCCGATGCCCAATAGGTGCGCGGCGTGAGCTGATATGACATCCAGACGAGATACCCAATACAAGGAGGAGTTATGACGAACAAAGAGCTGGCTCAAAAGCTGCTGGACCTTTTGGGCGGTAAAGACAACGTGCTAGCAAACGCGGCGTGCATGACGCGCCTGCGCGTGACCGTCAAAGACGCGGGCAACGTCGACACGGAGGGCATTAAGGCACTCGACGGCGTGATGGGCCTGGTCGAGGACGACACGATGCAGATCGTGCTGGGTCCGGGCAAGGTGAATAAGGTGCTCGAGGAGTTCTCCAAGCTCACCGGCCTTGCGAAAGGCGTTGCCGACGAGAGCGTGGTTGACGCTGCGGCCACGAACAAGGCCGCGCAGAAGGCCAAGTACGAGTCCAAGCCGGTTCAGGCCTTCCTCAAGAAGATTTCCAATGTCTTCGTCGCCCTGCTTCCCGGCATCATTGCGGCTGGCCTCATCAACGGTATCTGCAACGTCATTAACGTCTCGACGGCAGGCGCGCTTGCAGGCGAGTGGTGGTACCAGGGCATTCATTCCATGGGCTGGGCCCTGTTCGCCTATCTGCCCATCTTGGTGGGCTATAACGCGGCACGTGAGTTTGGTGGCTCCGCTGCGTTGGGCGGCATCGCCGGCATGATGTGTATCGCCAACAGTGCCATGCCCCTGCTTGCGCCTGGCGCGGCTGATCCTGCCACTGCCATTCTGCTGCCGCTCACCAGTGCGCAGTACAACCCCGCAGCGGGCGGCATGATCGCGGCTCTCATCGCTGGCGCATTTTTTGCCTGGATGGAGCGTCAGATTCGCAAGGTTATGCCCAACGCACTCGACACGTTTTTGTCCCCGCTGCTGGTGCTCATCATCGGCGCCTTTGCTCTGATGCTCGTCATCCAGCCGGTTGGCGCATGGCTGACGACTGCCATCTTTAGCGTTTTGACCTTTATCTTCGAGAAGCTGGGCGTCCTGGGCGGCTATATCCTGTCGGCAGGCTTCTTGCCGCTGGTGTCCGTCGGCCTGCATCAGGCGCTCACGCCGATCCACGCTATGCTCAACGATCCCGACGGCGCTACCAAGGGTATCAATTACCTGCTTCCCATCCTTATGATGGCTGGCGGCGGCCAGGTCGGTGCCGGTTTGGCGCTGTACTTTAAGACCAAGAACGCCAAGCTCAAGAAGTACGTCGCAGAGTCCATTCCCGTTGGAATCCTGGGTGTGGGCGAGCCTCTGATGTATGCTGTTACGCTGCCGCTCGTTCGTCCGTTTGTGACGGCCTGCCTGGGTGCCGGATTTGGCGGCGCGCTCGCGGCGCTGCTTCACATCGGCACGGTTTCTCAGGGCGTTTCCGGTCTGTTTGGCCTACTGATCGTTGTTCCTGGCCAGCAGCTCGGCTACGTTGCCGCTATGCTGCTTGCCTATGCCGCCGGCTTTGTCCTGACGTGGTTCTTTGGCGTCGACGAGCAGAAGATCAACGAGTTCTTTGGCGAGTAGTTTGATATCGCGAGCCGTGTTGCTCGGGGCTCGCGGTGCGCGGCAGATTTCTTGATGCTATGGTTGTGCCGGCGGGGCTAACTGCTCCGCCGGCCTTTTTTAAAGGAGCGTTGAAGCGTGAAAACGGGTATTTCGATTTATCTTTCCAGCCCTCTGCAGGATATTGAGCGGACGATTGAGCGTGGTGCCGCGGCGGGTGCGCGCTATGCGTTCACCTCGCTGCATATTCCCGAGGATGGGGGAGCGGCGTATGCCGATAAGGTCCGTCATGTGCTGTCGCTGCTTTCCGCCCGCGGCATTGCGCTCATTGCCGATGTGGGGCCTCGCACGTGCGATTTGCTCGGGCTTGAGCGCATCGAGGACTTGCGCGATCTGGGGTTGGAATACCTTCGTTTGGACTATGGCTTTAGCGCCCAGCGGGTCGCGGAGCTGTCCGGTGTATTTCGCATTGTGGTCAATGCGTCGACAGTGAGTTCTGATGAAATCGCATCGTGGCGTGAGGCCGGTGCCGATGTGACTCGTTTTGCCGCCTGCCACAATTTTTACCCCAAGCCTTATACCGGTTTAGCTCTGGAGGACATTGCTCGGGTGAATCTTCGTCTTGCGGCGCTTGGATTCGAAATCATGGCTTTTGTGCCGGGTGATGCTAACGTTCGCGGGCCGGTATTCGAGGGACTGCCGACGGTCGAGGCGCAGCGCGGTCGCGCGTCAAAGGTTGCCCTCAATATGCTTGAGCTTGCACATGGCGCCGATTGCGACATTGTGTTGGTCGGCGACCCCGATCTTTCCGATGCGGGCTGGGCGCAGTTTGCTCAAGTTTCCGCCGGATACGTGGACCTGCAATGCGAGCTTGAGCTCAGTTATGCCTATGTGCGCGGGCAGATTCATCACGACCGACCCGACTCGAGCGTCCTCATCTTTAGGTCTCAGGAGTCACGTACGACGCTTAAGCCGGATTCCGTGCCGACGGATGCCGGAGCCGGCCTGCCGCGAAAGGCGGGGTCGATCGCTGTGAGCAATAGCGGATATGGGCGCTACGAAGGCGAGCTTGAGATTGCGCGGGTCGATCTTCCCGGTGACGAGCGCATGAACGTTGCGGGCCATATCACGCCCGAGGCAATGGAACTGCTGCCGTTTATCAAGCGCGGATTCGGGGTACGGTTCGTTTAACGTGTGACCCGCGGGCTACAATTGGCCCATCATACGAAGGCGCCTCGTGTGGCGTGTGCCTGCGTTGGCCGATCTATATTCGGAGGATTCCCATGACTGTACTGTTTGTTGAATATCCCAAGTGCTCGACCTGTAAGAAGGCCAAGGCATGGCTGGACGAACATGGGGTAGAGTATATCGATCGCGATATCGTTTTGGACAATCCCACGGCTGATGAGCTTGCGACCTGGATTGCTCGTTCGGGGCTGCCGGTGCGGCGCTTCTTTAATTCATCGGGCATGAAATATCGAGAGCTGGGCCTGAAGGCGCGTCTGGATGCGGGCATGACGGATCGGGAGTGCTACGAGCTGCTGGCGACCGACGGCATGCTGGTCAAGCGTCCGCTGCTGGTGGGCGACGACTTTGCGATTCCCGGCTTTAGGGAAGCGGCTTGGGCCGAGGCGTTGCTGTAGCGGCTGCGGAAAGTGCGACCCGGAATTCGCTTCCAGAATGGGATGCGCTTTCCCAAAGTGGCCGGTTGCGGAAAGCACGTCCCATTCTGAGCTTCGATTGTGGGACACGGTTTCCGGTTGAGGGCTCGACGGGAAAGTGGGGACCAGTTTGAGCTTGAAATCTGGGACGCACTTTCCGCCGGCGGGCCTGCCCCAGTCAGTCCGCCAGCTGTGCCCATTCGTGCGGATCGTAGACCTTTACGTGTTTGTTGGGCTTGCCGCTCCAGTACTCCTCGTCCATAAAGGGCAGATATGCCTGAACGCCGGGGCAGATAAAGGGAATCCGCTGCTGTTGCAGTCGCTCGCGCTGGCGCTGCTCCAGGTGCGTCTCGGATATGACGGTCGGCATACCGGACAACTCGACGAGGCTTGCCTGGATTCGCTTAAGGTCGGGGAGTCCCGCGTGCCATGACATCCGCATGATCAAAAAGGATGCACGGCGGTATTTTGCCTGCACCACAGTAATGGCGGGGCGCAGTGTGGGATGGATTTTGTCCCGTTCGGGCCAAAGGTCGGCAGTGATCTCGAGGCCCAGGGTCTCCCATAGGTAATCAAGCTCTTCGTCCATGGCGCCTCGATATCTACGTGATCATTGATACTTCGATTGTGTTGCCTGGTGCTATCGTTTTCGCGGTAGAATCTGCCAACGGTTGACGGCTACCGCTCGCGGCGTTTTGCCCTTCGTGTACAGCGGTTGGCTTCACAGGTCCTTCACGGGTTGGACTAAATTAGGCCAATTTGACTGAATTTCAAAAAAGTCAAAATTGGGGCTTGCGTCACGGCGAGACTTCCCGTATATTTCTTTCTTGCGCAAAGGCACAGCCGAGCGCAGCGATGCAGTCATTGGGATGTCGTCTAATGGCAGGACAGCGGATTCTGGTTCCGTCAATGGGGGTTCGACTCCCTCCATCCCAGCCATTGCATTTGCTACATATGGCCCGTTCGTCTAGCGGTTTAGGACGCCGCCCTCTCAAGGCGGAGATCACCAGTTCGAATCTGGTACGGGCTACCAAAATTGAACGCCCGGGCCTCGTAAGAGACCCGGGTTTTGTGTATTAACCGTATATACGGCGCCTGCCGTGTTTCGCTCAGATCGAGGAGTAGCCATGGATCTGCCCATCAGCTTGCAAGACATCACGTATGCCGAGAACTATCTGGCGCAGGGCGACCTGGCTACGGCGACGCCGCTGCTGGAGCGTCTGGTGGAGCTCGCCGAGGAGTATATCGACGCTGAGTGCAAGACGGAGGAGAAGCGTCAATACTTTAGCTTCGATAGCAAGTTTGAGCGCTTGGCCTATCGCCGCGTGGAGAAGGATCCGCGCGAGCTCGTGCAGGTCGAGGTGCCGTTTGACCGCCTGTACTCTGACATGGCGTTTGCCTACATTCGCCAGCAGGATTATGTGAGTGCTCGCAACGCCTTGATGCAGGCCGTGCGCTGGGACCCCATGAACTGCAACTACCGCCTGGATCTGGCCGAGCTGTTCCGCGCTCTCGAGGACAAGCAGGAATGGGCATCGCTCTCGTTCTCGGTGCTGGAGCGTGCAAGCGATGGCAAGTGCGCCGCCCGCGCTTACGCCAATCTAGGTCAGTACTTCTTGGAGCCCGAGACCGAGAACGTTTCGGCTGCCGTGGGCTGCGCGCGTCTGGCGCTGCGCCTGGCGCCCAACGATGCGCATACGACGCGCCTGCTCAACAAGATCCATACCACCTATCCGGATGCCGCCGATGAGAGCGACGACCACGTGATGGGTGAACTGGCCCTGCAAGGCGTGCCGACCTCGCCTTCGGCCGAGATTGCCATCTGCCTGATTATGTGCGCGACCGATGCTGCAAGCGACGGCGACAAGCAGGAGGCGACGCGCCTGACGGTACGTGCTCGCGACTTGGTGGGCGAGGAGGCCTGCGCGGCGATTATCAAACTGGTGCGCGAGAGCGATGCCGAGCTCAATGCCGAGCGCAAGGCAAAGCGCGAGGCTGCGGGCTCAAACGCCGATGGCGCCAAGGAGGCCGGCGATGCCCAGTAAGCGCGAGCGCAAACTCATTTCCAAGAATCGCTCGGCACATCACGAGTACTTTATCGATGAGACGTTTGAGTGCGGTATTGAGCTGAGTGGCACCGAGGTCAAGTCGATTCGCGAGCGCGCCTGCCAGATCACCGATACCTTCGCGCTGATCCGCGGCGGGGAGTGCTGGCTCGTCGGCCTGCATATCCACCCTTATAGCCATGGTGGCGTGTGGAATCGCGATCCTGACCGTCGGCGTCGTCTGCTGCTGCACCGCAAGGAGATCGACTTTCTTGACGGCAAACTTCGCAACCGTGGTTATGCGCTGGTTCCGTTGGAGCTCTACTTTAATACCGACGGCCGCGTAAAGCTGCTGCTGGGTCTGGGTCGCGGCAAGAAGCTCTACGACAAGCGCGAGGACATGGCCAAGCGTGATGTCCAACGCGAGATCGACCGCGCCCTTAAGGAACGCAACCGCTAGGCACTCTGTATAAGTTGCGGTGGAATACGGACTGTTTTCCTGTTTGAGGGGCTATTCAGTCCCTATTTCACCGCAACTGCGGGCGTCTCATCTTTCTTACTGTTCTGACACATATGTCTCAAAGGCGGCGTCCGTTATGGGTGCCGCCTTTTTTGTGGGTACATACATTCATGAGGTTCCAACCCGAGCTAGGGGAGTGATCGTTATGGACAAAACTGCGTTCTTTACCATGCCGAGCGGTCTGTACGTGGTGAGCGCTGCGGCAGACGGGCTGCGCGCCGGCTGCGTCATCAATACTGCGGTGCAGGTGACGTCCATGCCGCCGCGTATTTCGGTTGCCGTGAACAAGGACAATGTCACCTCGGGCGTCATCGCATCGGCCAAAGCGTTCGCGCTGACCGTGATCGGTCAGACCGCCGACATGCTCTACATCGGTAACTTTGGGTTCCGCACCAGCAGCGATTATGACAAGTTTGCCAAATACGAGACCCGCGAGACGGCTCTGGGCATGCCCTATGTGCCCGAGCACGCGGCGGCCCTGTTTAGCTGCCGTTTGATCGACACTGTGGATGTGGGAACGCATCTGCTGTTTATTGGCGAGGTCGAGGATGCCGAGCGCCTGAGCGACGAGACGCCGCTGACGTACGACTACTATCACAAGGTGCTAAAGGGCAAGACGCCGCCCAAAGCCTCGTCGTATCAAGGCTAGAAATGTTCTAAAAATACTTGCATTATACTATTGAGAATATATACTAATAAGTAAGTACACCAGCAGTCACGTTCGAGAGGAGAACATCATGGCTGAGGAGAAGAAGACGTATAAGTTTGTGTGCACCGTTTGCGGTTACGAGGTTGAGGTCGACACGCCCGAGCTGCCCGAGGATTACGTGTGCCCGGTCTGCGGCGTCGGTCCCGATCAGTTTGAGCTCGTCGAAGAGTAACTCGCAGATACGCGATTTGCAGCAACACATAGCTCTGTCCAAGGGTCCCGGTCGGATATTCCGGCCGGGACCCTTTTACTCCGTCCCCAAGGGATCACGGCTGCTGTTAGCCGATCCAGTCTGTCGTGAGTCCGGCCGACCTTTGGTCTCAATCTGTAACATCTAGCAGTGAAAACGGGGTCTACGTGTTACAGATTGAGACAAACGGAGCTGTCCCTCGGAATGATCTCGATCTGTAACATCTAGACATCAAAAGCGGGTCTAGATGTTACAGATCGAGACGTTTGCCTAGGTAGGTGCCCCGCCCCATTACATCCCTGTCAACAACACGACATCGAGAATCGTCACGATGACGCCGATCCCTACGAGCAGCGCGTTGAGCGGGCGCGAGTTGGCGTATTTGCCCATGACGCGGGGCGAACTGGTGAGTCGTATGAGCACAAAGACCGTAATCGGCAGCTGAAGCGACAGCAGTGCCTGACTCCAAATGAGACCCTCAAAAGGATTCGGGACGACCAGGCACGCCGCCACTGCGCCGACGAAACAGGTCGCCACCCCGATTGAGGAATGTCGGTCGTGGATGTCGTATTCCTCATCGAACATGCCCGCGGTGATGGTGCCCGCTGCCATGCCCGCCGTCACACTGCTCGATAGGCCCGCGAACAGCAGTGCCACTGCAAAGATGGTCGAGCTTGCCGGGCCCAGAATGGGGGAGAGCGTGGCCGCTGCGACGGCGAGGTCGTCTACGACAATGCCGTGCGCAAAGAAGGTCGTTGCGGCCAGGATGACCATGGCCGAGTTGATTGCCCAGCCCACACCCATCGAAAAGAGCGTGTCGAAGAGCTCGTAGCGCAGACGTTCCTCGATAACTTGCTCGCCTTGGCCTTCGAAGTGCATGGATTGGATGACCTCGGAGTGCAGAAAAAGGTTGTGGGGCATAACGACCGCACCCAGGACACTCACGATAATCGCGGCAGAGCCGGTGGGCATACTGGGCGTGATCCAGCTTGCGGCGGCTTGCGGCCAGTCGACCTTGACTAGCGCAAGCTCGGCCAAAAACGAGAGTCCTACCACGCCGACGAAGGCGATGATCCAGCGCTCGGCACGCTTGTAGGAGTTCGTCATGAGCATTGCCATCGATGCCGCGGCCACGATGACGCAGCCGGCGCGCACGGGCAGTCCAAAGAGCATCTGGAGCGCGATCGCACCGCCCAGGACTTCGGCCATGGCGGTGGCGACCGTGGCTAGATACGCGCTGCCGAGTATCGCACGCCCGACGAGGCGGGGTAGGTGGCGCGTCGTGGCCTCGGCAAGACACATGCCCGTGGCGATGCCCAGGTGCGCCGCGTTGTGCTGCAGCACGATGAGCATGATCGTGGACAGCGTGACGATCCACAGCAGCGCGTAGCCAAACTGCGAGCCCGCGGCCATATTGGAGGCCCAGTTGCCCGGGTCGATAAAGCCGACGGTGACGAGCAACCCGGGGCCGATATGCCGCGCAATGTCTAGGCCTCCGTGACCACCGGTGCGCCGGGAACCAAAGTGTTGTTTGAGATGGTTGAGCATGGTGCACTCCTGCGTGCCGTTTGTTTGACGCCGTAAAGGGTACCCGTTTTAGGCTTAAAGGTTAACCGAGACTAACAAAATTGTTGTATTTGAATAGGATGGGGAAAGGAGTTGCCGAAATGTCTTGATCCGTAACAACTAAGGATGGAAATTGGGCCTAGGTGTTACAGATCGAGACAGGAAGAAATGGTCCTATGGAAAATCTCGATCTGTAACAGCTGACCGCCAAAACCGGCCCTTTGTGTTACAGATTGAGACATTCGGATCCGTCTCTCAAAAACATCTTAATCTGTAACAGTTAGTCGTCGTAATTGGGTCTTCCTGTTACAGATTGAGATGTTTGAAGCGGCGAGCTTACAGGCCGAACTTGGGGGCCCTTGCTGCCGCCCTTGAGCTCGGCGGTGTCCACTCGCAGGGCGCGCGTTACGCGATTGTTTCGAAACGGGTGGGAAACACAACGGGCCGGCGATGCTCCTAGTATGCCTAGTCAACTGACTGTCTAAATATCTAGGGGAGGATCGCGATGCAGGCAGATTCCGCTCAGCAGCAGGGCCTTTATCGCCCCGAAATCGACCACGATGCGTGTGGCATCGGCGCGCTCGCCGATATCAACGGTGAGCGCCATCACCAGATTCTGGACGACGCGCTGTCCATTCTGGTCAACTTGGAGCACCGCGGCGGTACGGGACTCGAGAAGAACACCGGCGACGGCGCCGGCATCCTGTTCCAGGTTCCGCATCACTTTTTCCGTAAAGAGGCCCAAAAGTGCGGCCAGATTCTGCCGGCAGAGGGCGACTATGGCGTGGCCATGCTGTTCTTCCCGCAGGACGGCAAGGGCGTAGAGGATGCCCGCCGCGTGTTTGAGGAGGGCTGCGCCGAAGCCGGCGTTCCGCTGCTCTTTTGGCGTGAGGTGCCGGTCGACCCGCACGATCTGGGCGAGACAGCCCGCGCCTGCATGCCTACCATCCTGCAGGCCTTCCTGGGCCGTCCGGACGACACACCCGCCGGTGATGCCTTTGAGCGCCGCCTATACGTGTGCCGCCGCACCATCGAGAAGAAGGCCGACGCTGAGTTTGCTCTGCGCGACAAGATCTTCTATGTGTGCTCCATGAGCTCGCGCACCATCGTGTACAAGGGCATGCTGGTCGCCACGCAGATGCGCCGCTTCTTCATCGACCTCAACGACGCCGCCGTCAAAACGGCCGTGGCGCTCGTTCACTCGCGCTACTCCACCAACACCACGCCCAGCTGGGAGCGTGCGCACCCCAACCGTTTTATCATCCACAACGGCGAGATCAACACCCTCAAGGGCAACGTCAACTGGATTCGCGCCCGCGAACCCAACCTGTATAGCCCCGTGCTGCAGCACGATCTTGAGCGCGTGATGCCCATCATCAACCGTGAGGGTTCCGACTCCGCGATTCTGGACAACGTGCTCGAGTTTTTGGTCATGAACGGCCGTCCGCTCACGCGCGCCGCATCCATGCTGCTGCCCGAGCCGTGGGACCACAACGACAGTCTGAGCGAGGAGCGCCGCGCCTACGATGCCTACCAGTCCATGCTCATGGAGCCGTGGGATGGCCCGGCGGCCATCGCCTTTACCGACGGTCGCACGCTGGGTGCCGCCCTCGACCGTAACGGCTTGCGTCCCGCCCGCTACTATGTGACGCGCGACGGTCGCTTTATGCTGGCAAGCGAGGTGGGCACCATCGAGGTGAGCCCCGAGAACATCCTGACGAGCGGCTGCCTGGGACCGGGCCAGATGCTCGAGGTCGATTTTGCCCGCGGCCGCGTCATCTACAACGACGAGCTGCGCGCCCGTTACGCCAAGGAAAAGCCCTATCGCGACTGGATCGCCGAGGAGACGCTGACCGTCGACGCACTCGACAAGCCCGCCGCGCCCGCGCCTGCTGAGGATGCCGAGGTGCCCGCCGCCGTGCGCATGGCCAAGCTCGGCTATCACTGGGATGATGTTGACGAGGTCGTGCGCCCCATGGCCCAGCAGGGCAAGGCACCGCTCGCTTCGATGGGCATCGATGCGCCGCTGGCCTGCCTGTCCAAGAAGACGCGCTCGTTCTTCGATTACTTCTATCAGCTGTTCGCCCAGGTCACGAATCCGCCGATTGATGCCCTGCGCGAGCACATGGTGACTTCGACCACGCTCTACCTGGGCAACCACGGCAACTTGCTCGAGGATTCCCGTACGGCCTGCCAGCTGGTGCGCTTGGAGCGTCCGTTGCTCAACGAGGAGGAGTTTGACCGCATCTGCGCCATCGACCGCGTGGGCTTTAAGACTCGCCGCTTCCGTGCCGTCTACCGCCGCGACGCCGGCGAGGGCGCACTGCAGGCTGCGCTCAAGCAGCTTGCCGAGGACGTTGAGGCTGCGGTCCGCGACGGCGTGAACATCGTGGTGCTGAGCGACCGTGCCGCTGCGGGCGAGGTGCCCGTGCCGTCGCTGCTCGCCGTGGGCTGCGTGCACAACCACCTGATCCGTGCCGGCGTGCGCACCTTTGCCGATATCGTGGTGGAGTGCGGCGATGCCGTGTCTCCGCACGACTTTGCGGCGCTGGTGGGCTACTCCGCAAGCGGCATCTACCCGTACAACGCGCATGCGTGCATCCGCAATCTGGCGACACGCGGCGACCTGGACGTGACGACCGAGCAGGGCATCGCCAACTACAACAAGGCCGCGACGGCGGGCATCGTCTCCATCATGTCCAAGATGGGCATCTCCACGGTGCAGAGCTACCACTCCGCGCAGATCTTCGAGGCCGTTGGCTTTACGCCGGAGTTCGTCAACGCGTACTTCGCCGGCACGGTGAGCCGTGTGGGCGGTATGGGTGTCGAGGACGTTGAGCGCGAGCAAAACGAGCGTTACGACGCCGCGCTCGCTATCCTTAAGAGCCCGGCTCCCGATCAGCTGCCCACGTTGGGCCTGACCAAGTGGCGCCCGCTCGGCGGCGAGGATCACCTCATCGATCCGCAGACTGTCTACTTGCTGCAGACCGCCTGCCGCGAGGACAGCTACGACACCTTTAAGGAGTACAGCGCCCGCCTGCACCGCACCGGCCGTGCCGTGCGCCTGCGCGACCTGCTGGACTTTGATGCCAGCGGCCGCACCCCGGTTTCGCTCGACGAGGTGGAGCCCGCGCTCAATATCGTCCGCTGCTTTAACACCGGCGCCATGTCGTACGGTTCCATAAGCAAAGAGGCACACGAGTGCATGGCCATCGCCATGAACCGCCTGCACGGCCGCTCCAACTCGGGCGAGGGCGGCGAGGACCCGCGCCGCGAGACCCCGCTGGCCAACGGTGACTCCAAGAACTCCGCCATCAAGCAGGTGGCAAGCGCGCGCTTTGGCGTGACGAGCCGCTACCTGTGCAGCGCCTTCGAGATTCAGATCAAGATGGCCCAGGGCGCCAAGCCCGGCGAGGGCGGACACCTGCCCGGCAAGAAGGTCTACCCCTGGATCGCCGAGGTTCGTCAGTCCACGCCCGGCATCGGCCTGATCTCGCCTCCGCCGCACCACGACATCTACTCCATCGAGGACTTGGCGGAGCTGATCTTCGATCTTAAGAACGCCAACCCCGGTGCGCGCGTGTCGGTCAAGCTGGTCAGCGAGGCCGGCGTCGGCACCATCGCCACCGGTGTGGCCAAGGGTGCTGCCGACAAGATCTTGATCAGCGGCCACAACGGCGGCTCGGGTGCCGCGGCGCGCGACTCCATTTGGCACGCCGGCCTGCCGCTGGAGCTCGGTCTTGCCGAGGCCCAGCAGACGCTGCTGCAAAACGGCCTGCGCTCACGCGTGGTGCTCGAAGCCGACGGCAAGCTCATGGACGGCACCGACGTCGCTGTCGCCTGCCTGTTGGGCGCCGAGGAGTTTGGCTTTGCGACCATGCCGCTCATCTCCATGGGCTGCCTCATGCAGCGCGACTGCCAGCAGGATACCTGCCCGGCCGGCATCGCTACGCAAAACTGCCGCCTGCGTCGCGGCTTCCGCGGCAAGCCAGAGCACGTCGAGCACTTTATGCTCTTTGTTGCCGAGCAGCTGCGCGAGGTCATGGCGAGCCTGGGCTTCCGCACGGTCGACGAGATGGTCGGCCATCCCGAGTGCCTGCGCCAGATCGAGGTCCCGGGCAACCGCAAGGCTAACCTGCTGGATCTGTCGCCCGTGCTGGCGAGCGCGACCTGTGAGTTTGGTGCCCACATCCCGGGTGCCGACGGCCGCCACTTCCTGCCCCAGATGGCTGCGGACAGCGAGCTCGACAAGACGCTCGACTCCACGTTGTTTGTGCCCTATACGGCCGATGCCCGTGCGCACCTGCGTCCGATTCGCTTCCGCGCCGACATCGCCAACGTCAACCGCTGCGTGGGCACCATTTTGGGCAACGCGGTGACCAAGGCGCATCCCGAGGGCCTGCCCGCCGGCTCCATTACCATCGATTGCGATGGTTCGGCCGGTCAGAGCTTTGGCGCGTTCCTTCCGCGTGGCATTACGCTCAACGTGTGCGGCGACGCCAACGACTACTTTGGCAAGGGCCTTTCGGGCGGCGAGGTGTCGGTGCGCCCCAACCCGCATGCGACCTATAAGTTCGACGAGAACATCATCGTGGGCAACGTTGCGTTCTTTGGCGCTACGAGCGGCCGCGGCTTCATCAACGGTCTGGCCGGCCAGCGCTTTGGCGTACGCAACTCCGGTGCCACCGTGGTGGTCGAGGGCTGCGGCAACCATGGCTGCGAGTACATGACGGGCGGTCTGGCGCTCATCCTGGGCGAGGTCGGGCAGAACTTCGCCGCCGGCATGACGGGTGGCGTGGCCTATGTCTTCGATCAGTACGGCACGCTCGATGCCCGTGTGAACCACGAGAGCGTTGAGCTCAAGGCCCCGACGGCCGGCGAGCTGGCGCAGATTCGCGAGCTCATCCAGGAGCACGTAGACGCGACGCAGAGCCCGCGCGGCATTAAGCTGCTCTACAGCTTTGAGACGATGAGCAAGCACTTTGTGAAGGTCATTCCGACCGAGTACGAGCGCGTGCTGGCGATTGTCGCCGCCGCCGAGGCCGTCGGCAAGACGCATGCGCAGGCCGAGGAGCTGGCGTTTGACATTGTGACCGGTCGCGCGAGTGACGCGGATGTCGCTCGCTTCGATGTTGCGGGCGGTGCTGCGGGTGCTGCGTCCGTGGCTGCCAGCTCTGTTGCTTCGACCAAGAAGGAGGCGTAAGTGCCATGGGCAAGCCCGGTGCTTTTCTTGATATCGATCGCGTGACCCATGAGCTGCGCCCCGTGGAGGAGCGCAGCCGCGATTTCGATCCGCTGTACGTGGAGCTCGACGACGACGCGCGCCGTGCCCAGGCGAGCCGCTGCATGATGTGCGGTGTGGCGTTTTGTCAGATGGGCGCGAGCTTTGGCAAGGCACGTCCGAGCGGTTGTCCGCTGCACAACCTGATTCCCGAGTGGAACGAGCTGGTGTACCGCGGCCGTTGGGACGAGGCCGCCGAGCGCCTGTCACTCACCTCGCCCATGCCCGAGTTCACGAGTCGCGTGTGCCCGGCGCTGTGCGAGGCCGCATGCAACCTGGGCTCGGTCGATGGCCAGCCCACGACGATCCATGACAACGAGCGTGCGATCAGCGACCATGAGTGGGCCAACGGCGGTCCGCGCCGCTTTGAGCCGGCAGGGGAGGGCGCGCCCACGGTTGCCGTGGTGGGCTCCGGTCCTGCTGGTCTGGTGGCAGCATGGGAGCTTGCGCGTCGCGGTGCCCGCGTGACGGTGTTTGAGCGTGACGACCGCCCGGGCGGCCTGCTCATGTACGGCATTCCCAACATGAAGCTCGAGAAGTCCGTTGTCGAGCGTCGCGTGGCACTTATGCGCGAGCTGGGCATCGTGTTCGAGCTGGGTGCTGACGTGAGCGATCCTAAGGTTGCTGCCAAGCTCGATGGCTTTGACGCCGTCGTGGTGGCTGCTGGTGCCCGCGCCCCGCGTGGGCTTTCGGCTGCGAACATCGATGCGCCCGGCGTGGTGTATGCCGTGGACTATCTGACGGCTTCGACCGTCTCGGTGCTCGATGGCGGCGAGCCCGCGGTGAACGCGCGCGGCCTGGACGTTGTGGTCATTGGCGGCGGCGATACCGGTAACGACTGCGTGGGCACCGCGGTGCGCCAGGGTGCGCGCAGCGTGCGCCAGTTTGAGTTCCTGCCGGCCGCGCCCGATAAGCGTGCGGCGAGCAACCCTTGGCCGCAGTGGCCCAATGTTAAGAAGACCGATTACGGCCAGCAGGAGGCCATCGCTGCCATGGGCGGCGAGATGCGCGCTTGGGGCGTGGATACGCTCGAGGTGCTGCTGGACAAGAAGGGCGCGGCCGCGGGCCTGCGCGTGGTCGATCTGGATTGGTCGGCTGGCAAGCCCGAGCGCATCGCGGGCTCCGAGCACGAGGTGCCGGCCCAACTGGTGCTCATCGCCTGCGGCTTTACGGGTCCCGAGCATGGCGTGTTCAACGCCGTTGGCGTGCCTGTCGCCACGGCGGGCCGCCCGTTGCCTGTGATGGCTTCCGAAGGCTCGCACCTTGCGGCGCGTGTCGACGGCGTCGCTGCGGATGCCGCGCCGGTGTATGTTGCCGGTGACGCTCGTAACGGCAGCTCGCTCGTGGTGAACGCCATGGCCGATGCCCTGGCCTGCGCTGCCGAAGTCGCCGACGCGCTGGAGCTGTAAGGTAGTCATTTAAGAACGTCCCCAATGACTAGTCATTTTTTGTCTAGTCGTTGGGGACACTCTTTGCGAGCGATTTGCCCGTTTGTCGACGCGCGAGTGTCCATTCGGCGTCTTCTTGAGCTGTGGCGCTCTGCTGTTTCTGTGATGGCCGGGGGCGCTTGGCTCAAAAGGACGGGTTTGCCGTCTATGTTTACCTGCGGTTTTGTTGCGGTGCGCATTTTCGGTCAAGCTTTTCGTCAAGTGTTTGGTCAGCATCTGGTTTGCAGCCGGAGGCCTATTTTGCCCGCGCTGGTCGTGGCTGCCCACCCTCCCCGTAAGCTCAAATTGAGGTCCATCAGTTTGAGGAGGATGCCATGACTGACCACGCTTTAGACCGAGCGCAGCTAGCCGAAGCCGTCGGCAACGATATTGCCGACATGGCCCATTTTTGGATGCTGCGGAAGTTCCAGTTTTTGGAGCCGGCGCGCGAACAGTTCGAGATCATTGTCGACCCATGGCTCAGCTATTGCACCGAGCCTTCGCAAAACGAAATCATGGCCTACAACATGGCGTTTACCGATTGGCTGCTCTTCGAGCGCTCCTATCGCCATGGCAAGACGCTGCTCGAGCTGTATGTTGAAGAGCCGCCGGCATCGCTTTCGCCCGCCTCGCTCAAGCGGCTCGAGCAGGTACGCGACACGCAGTATTTCTCGCGCTTTGGTATTTTGGACAAGGATCCTGCGAACGGCATGGTTGCGCTGAAGGATACGCGCACCGATCGTCGCTTTGATGTCTACGACCCGCATATCGTGCAAAAGGAGCATTGGAGCGACGGCGCGATTGCGGTGCGCCTCGCCTGCATCGACGATGTTTGGCTGACGGCGGGACAGCTCTACCTCTACGACATAGCGCGCCTGAGCGATACGGCGATCGACGGGCCTGGCGCCGTCCATCCGGAAGACCTGGAAGATGGCTTCGACACCTCGTGCATCAGCTTCTTTTTGCGCCTGGTCCGCGACATCATGGGTGCCCAGGGGCGGTACGTAAAGTCGCTCAACATCTACGAGCAGGAGTGGAAGTAGGGGATGGGCTGTCGCAGCGCCGCCGCGTGTCTATTTGTCTCGATCTGTAACGTTTAGGGACAAAAAACCGGTCTACCTGTTACAGATCGAGACGAACGCTTGGGTGCCGCTGGTTTGTCTAAATCTGTAACGTTTGGGGGCCTGGAGAACGTCTAACTGTTACAGACCGAGACGTTTGGCACCTGGTTGGGGGAATGTCTCAATCTGTAACATCTACAGGCCCAAATTCGACCTACCTGTTACAGATTGAGACAAAGGTTGGCGGCTGCCGAAAGATCTTGTTCTGTAACAACTAGAGGCTCAAAGACTGTCTTCCTGTTACAGATCAAGACATTTGTCAGCGGAGGCAACGGTGACGATGGTCCATTTGTCTGACGTGGTGGTGATGAAAGTGCCTAATACCGTTCTCAAACACAAACATGCGACTCGCAACACGTTGGCGCGGAATAGGATGCTCGCGCGGCTCACGGAGACGGCCAAGCAAGGTGCGCTGCTCGCAACGCATGACAATACCGAGCTCATGTGGCTGCGACGCCATGTTGGAACCGACGATATCGCGGAGCCCGAGCCGTACCTGTTCTGTTTTCAGCATGATTGGGATGCATTGACGCCGGCGGAGCGAGCGCTGAGGACTATCAAAGGGCTTGCGGAATTTCATCCCGATTGGGCGTTTTGGGGTTATGACGCGGCACTTTTGTGGGGTCTGGAGGTGCCGAATGACCTGCTCGGGCCGCGTTTTCTTGTTAAGACGGGTTGTTCGGTGACGTTGAGCAGCGGGTGCAGGTTGTTGCGTCCGCAGATGGCGGGCGCGCTCGAGCGTGTTGATGGCGTGCGGGTGACGTCGTTTTGGCGCACGGTGGAGGATTGCTTGCTGCGTGCGCCGTTTTCGTACGGGTTGGCGATTGTCGATTCTGCACTGCGGGCGAAAGGCGTATCACGTTGGGATTTGTGCGAGCGCCTCCGCGCCGATTGCGAGGGCAGGCGAGGGTATCGCAGGGCACAGGTGATTGCGTCGTATGCGGACGGGCTGTCCGAAAACGGCGGCGAGTCTCGGTTCCGAGCGTTCTTTATTGCGTACGGCTTTCTGGTTCCGGAGCTGCAGGTGGAGTTTCGCGATCCGCTCGATTCGAGCCAGGTGTTTCGGGTTGATTATTTCTGGAGGCTCGAGGATGGGACATGTGTCATCGGCGAGCTCGACGGGAAGGGAAAGTATACCCTGCAGGATGGTGGGGATCGGGGGTCGGTCGACCCATTCGTGGCAGAGCGTCAGCGGGAATCTCATCTGACAATGCTCGGGCATAAGGTGCTTCGGTTTACGTTTAACGAACTCAAAGACCCGGGGAAGCTGGTCGAGAAAATGAGGCTGGCGGGTATTCCTCGGCAGGCTGAATTGGCTGAGGAGTGGAGACGCCAGTGGTATGGGTGCTAAGGGGTGCAACTGACGCGAATGTGGTTGTTCCTGCCGAGTTTGTCTCGATCTGTAACAACAAGGGGCCGTTTGGCCTCGCAGCTGTTACAGATCGAGACAGAAGGTTGGCTGCCGCTAAAAGATCTCGATCTGTAACATCTAGAGGCCGAAAACCTGTCTACTTGTTACAGATTTAGACGTTTGACGACAGGGCTGGAGAATATCTCGATCTGTAACATCTAACGGCCAAAATTCGACCCAACTGTTACAGATTGAGACGGAAGGTTGGCGGCTGCCGAAAGATCTCAATCTGTAACGGGAAGGGGCCCAATAACCCTGTACCTGTTACAGATCGAGACATTCCCCTGATGTTGCTGAGGTGGGGCTGCAACGTATTCCGTCCCCCACATCCCCTCTTCCCTCCGTTAACCGATATGCTCGACTTTAGGTCGCTGCATTAGGTGATAATGGACAAATGTTCATGTTAATCGTGAGGGAGGAGCTCGATATGGCGTCTGCCGATCGTTCCACGTTGTTTATCAATGCGACCGTTCTGGATGGCTCGGAGCATATGGAGCCGCAGCCCGATATGGCCGTGGCCGTCGAGCGTGGTGTCATCACCTGGATGGAGCCGAGTGCTGTGGCGCAAGCACCTGTAGGTGCCGAGGTTATCGACCTGGCAGGTGCGTATCTCATGCCGGGCCTCATCAATATGCATGTGCATCTGTGCGGTTCGGGCAAGCCGGTTTCGGCGGGCGATGCGGGCGCGCTGATGAAGAAGCTCGATAATCCCGTGGGGCGCGCCATCGTGCGCCATATTCTTAAGGGCAGCGCCCAACAACAACTGGCAAGCGGCGTGACCACGGTGCGCGGCGCGGGCGACCCACTGTTTGCCGACATCGCCGTTCGTAATGCCATCGACGCCGGCAAGTATCAAGGTCCTCGCCTGGTGGCGCCGGGAACGGGCGTCACGGTGCCGGGCGGCCATGGTGCGGGCTTGTTCGCCCAGGTGGCAAACAGTCCCGCCGAGGCAGCCGAACAGGTGCGCGACCTGTATGCGCGCGGTGCCGACGTCATTAAGCTGTTCGTAACGGGCGGTGTGTTCGATGCGACCGAGGTGGGCGAGCCGGGCGTGCTGCGTATGCCGGTGGAGGTTGCCGCGGCGGCGTGCAAGGCGGCGCACGATATGGGCCTTCCGGTCATGGCCCATGTCGAGAGTACCGAGGGTGTGAAGGTTGCGCTTGAGGCCGGCGTTGACACGATTGAGCACGGCGCTCCGTTGACGTCCGAGATTCTGGAGCTGTACCGTGGCGCCGCGGGCACGCAGCTCGAGGGGCGTGCGCCCAGCGTTACCTGCACTATCAGCCCGGCGCTGCCGTTTGTATTGCTCGACCCGGAAAAGACCCATTCGACCGATACACAAAAGAAGAACGGCGACATCGTGTGCTCGGGCATCATCGAGAGCGCCCGTGCCGCACTGGAAGCTGGTGTTAGGGTGGGCCTTGGCACGGACTCGAGCTGCCCGTTCGTGACGCAGTACGACATGTGGCGTGAGGTGGCCTATTTTGCCAAGTACGTGGGTGTGAGTAACGCCTTCGCGCTGCATACGGCCACGCAGGTCAATGCCGAGCTGCTGGGGCTGGGCGGCGAGACCGGCACAATCGAGTGCGGCAAGGCCGCCGATATCCTGGTGACGCGCAGGAACCCGCTCGATGACCTGTGTGCACTGCGTGAGCCGGCGTACGTGATGTGCCGTGGTGATCTGGTGCGCAAACTCAAGGTGAAGCGTATTCCCGAGGTGGACGCCGAGCTCGACACGATTATGGCCATGCCGTCCGAGGCACTGGCCGAGGAGCTCGCCCGCGACGGCGTGGCATAGGTGTGACAAAGGGGCAATCCCTTTGTCATAATCAAAAAAGCCGAGGTCTCAGTGCGAGGCCTCGGCTTTTATTTGTCCCATGGTATGGCGGCTAGGAGCGCGTCTCCATCTTGGCGTGGCACTTGGGGCAGGTGACGCGGATCTTGCCCTTGCCCTTGGGGACGGAGAGCATCTGGCCGCAGTTGGGGCACTTGAGATAGGCCGTGGTCTTGCGGCCCTTCCACATCTTCTTGGCTGTGCGCTTGGCACGTTCAAAGTCTTCCTTGCTAGTACCGGCTGCGCGCGAGGCGTTGGCCGCTGCAGCTCCGCCGCCCAAGCTGGCGACGAGCTTGCCCAAGCCGGGAACATTGGCGGTCGTGGCGACAAAGGCCTCGTTCTCCTTGCGACGTGCGTCGATATTTTTGGACAGGCCGCGCAGCACGCCAATCACGATTACGGCGATGGCAATCCAGCTGAGCCACTGGATGCGGGCTATCGATCCGATCATCGCGATGACGATGCCGGCAAAACCCATCACGATGGTGAGTTCATCGGCACCATTGCGACCCTTCATAAAGTCATTCATGCAAATTGCCTTTCATTCGATATACCGCACGCCTTTATACCCGATTTAGAGCAAGGGGGACAGGTTAATTTGCACCAATGTGGTGCAAATTAACCTGTCCCCGGAATACCAAGACGATGCAAAGAAGTCTGTCCCCAATGTCCCCAATTACTTGGAGAGCTTGTCGACGACGCGTTCGATCTCGGCGAGCTTGGCGGCTTTGAGGTCTTCGTCTCCCGATTCGATTGCCGAAGTCACGCAGCCCTCGATATGCGCCTTGAGCACGTCGGCGTTGATGCGCGCAATGAGCGCCTGTGTGGCCATGAGCTGCGTGGAAATATCGACGCAATAGCGGTCCTCATCGACCATCCGCAAGATGCCGTCAATCTGGCCGCGTGCCGTCTTGAGCATGCGGGTCACCGATTTGTGGTCTGCCATCATGGCGGGTCCTCGTTTCTGGTCGATCTTCCGGATGTCCCCGTCAGTTGCGGTGAAATACGGACTGTTTAAAGGCCTAGGGCGGCTCAACAGTCCGTATTTCACCGCAACTTCTGAGGATTGAGTAGGCGGCGTCTGCTACGCGGCGGTCACGGATAGGGCGTGGAACTTCTCGCCCGCAGCCTCGACAGCGGCGGCGAGCTGCTCGGCGGTCACGGTGTCGGCACACTCCACCTGGACGGTCTGGGTCTCGTGATCGGCGCCGGCGTCGGTCACGCCGGCAACGTTGAGCAACGCCGTCTCGACGGTGGCGTCGCAGTGGCCGCACATGAGGCCGGTAGTCTTGATTGTGTAACGCATGGGTATTCCTCTCTGTTGTGTCGGCTTTCCCAGGCACCCGACCTTGACCTTCAAGCCGTCGCTCGCGTACCAAAGTACGCGTCGCTCCTCTTTCAGGTCGATCTCGGGCACCTGGAAAACCCGTTCTAAATGGACGTAATGGTGAGCCTATTTTGCCACTTTAGGCTTAAAGGTTCGCAGGCGCAGAGCATTGCTTACGACGCAGACACTCGACAGGCTCATGGCCGCGGCGCCAAACATCGGCGAGAGTTGCCAACCGGTGAGGGGGAAGAACACGCCCGCCGCCAGCGGAATGCCGATGCCGTTGTAGAACAGCGCCCAGAACAGGTCCTGCTTGATGTTGCGGATCGTGGCGCGCGACAGCTCGATGGCGCGGGCGACGTCCATGAGGTCGCTGCGCATGAGTACCACGTCGGCGCCCTCCTTGGCGATGTCGGCGCCGGTGCCGATGGCAAGGCCCACGTCGGCGCGCGCCAGGGCGGGGGAGTCGTTGATGCCGTCGCCCACCATGGCGACCTTGCCGCCCGCATCCTGCAGCTCGCGCACGTGGCGTTCCTTGTCGGCGGGGAGGACGTCGGCGATGACCTGTTCGCTGCTCAGCCCCACGCGGCGGGCGATGGCCTCGGCCGTCACGCGGTTGTCGCCGGTGAGCATGCGCACGTCGACGCCAAGCGAGCGCAGTGCGGCGATGGCCCCGGCGCTCGTCTCCTTGACCTCGTCAGCCACGGTGACGGTGCCGGCAAGCTCGCCGTTCTTGGCAAAGAACAGAGGCGTCTTGCCTTCGGCGGCAAATTGCTCGGCAAGGCCCGCGGGCACGGTAACGCCCAACTCGTTCATCAGGCGCACGTTACCAGCGGCAATGGCGTTTTGCCCTTCGCGCGCCGTAACGCCTCGTCCGGGCACGGCGGCAAAGTCCTCGACCATGCGCGCGACGATCCCGCGTGTCTCGCACTCGGCCATAATCGCCTCGGCCAGCGGGTGCTCGCTCGAGCGCTCCAGCGCGGCGGCCAGCTTGAGCAGCGCCTTTTCGCTCATGGCGGGCGAGCCGTCGGCGCGCGTGGCTACCACGATATCGGTTACGGTAGGCTTGCCGCGGGTGACCGTGCCCGTCTTATCGAGCACCACGGTGCCCACGCTGCGCAGATTCTCCAGCGCCTCGGCGCTCTTGAACAGAATGCCCATCTCGGCGCCCTTGCCGGTGCCGACCATAATGGCGACGGGCGTGGCCAGGCCCAGCGCGCACGGGCAGCTGATCACCAACACGGCCACGGCGGAGGTGAGCGCCTCGTTCACGCTACCGATCAGTGCCATCCACACCACGAAGGTCACGACCGAGATCATGAACACCACGGGCACGAACACGCCGGCGACCTTGTCGGCCATGCGGGCGATGGGTGCCTTGGTGGCGTTGGCGTCCTCGACGAGCTGGACAATCTTGGCAAGCGACGTGTCGGCGCCCACACGCGTAGCGCGGAAGGTAAACGATCCGGTGCGGTTGACGGTGGCGGCGTTAACGGTGTCGCCGGCGGTCTTCTCCACGGGGATGGACTCGCCGGTGAGCGCGCTTTCGTCCACGGCCGAGCTGCCCTCGAGCACCACGCCATCGACAGGGATGGACTCTCCGGGGCGCACACGCAGGACCTGGCCGGGCAGAATGGCATCGACGTCGACGGTGGCCTCGGTACCGTCCTCGGCCACGACGGTCGCGGTCTTGGGCGCCAGGTCAATGAGCGCCTCGATGGCGCCGCCGGTCTTGGATTTGCTGCGTGTCTCGAGATATTTGCCTACGGTGACCAGCGACAGGATCGTGCCCGCACTCTCAAAATACAGGTTGTCCATGCCCGTCATCATGGCCTCGTGGACCTGGCCCGCGGCTAATTGGTCGGCCATGATGAACATGGCGTAGAGCGACCAGGCGATGGAGGCGGTGGCGCCCACGGCAATAAGGGCGTCCATGGTAGGCGCGCCGTGTGCGAGTGATTTAAACCCGTTGATAAAGTACGCGTCGTTGACGTAGACGATGGGAATGAGCAGGACGAGCTCGGTGAGCGCGAGCGTCATGCTGTGGGTGTGGTCGGTGAAGATGCCGGGCAGCGGCCGGCCGAGCATGTGCCCCATGCCTATGTAGAACAGTGGGACGAGGAATACGATCGAGACGATGAGGCGGGTGCGCATGGCAGAGGCGGCGGCCTCCAGCTTTTTGGTGGGCGACTCCATATGGGCGGCGCCGGACCTGGCTTGCGTACTGCCGCTTGAGCCGGCGGTACCGGCGCCCGCTTCGACGGGTGAGGCCGAGTAGCCCGCGCGGTCGACGGCGGTACAGATATCGTCGGGGGAGACCCGCGCGGGGTCGTAGTCGACCATCATGGAACCGGCGAGCAGGTTGACCGCGACGCTTTGGACGCCGTCGAGCTTGCTCACGGCACGGTCCACGTGCGCCTGGCAGGCGGCACATGTCATGCCGCCCACGTCAAACTTATCTTGAGCCATGGCTTCTCCTTTCTGTAATTTGGTGTTGGAATTGTTAACCTGCTGATACTATACACCCATACCCCCTGGGGGTGTCCAGTACAGAAAGAAATGTATGACATTTCGTTACAGATGAGGGTGGTTGGTTGGCCGATGAACCGTCCCAACCAATCATCTCAATCTGTAACATCTGGACCGGTTTTTGAACCATAGTTGTTACAGATTTAGACGAACTGTTGAGTGGCAGTCCAAACGTCTCGATTTGTAACAACTAGACCCCGTTTTACCGAGTATTTGTTACAGATTAAGACAAACAGTTGGCAGGAAACTCAATGTCTCAATCTGTAACATCTAGCAGCAAATATGACCTCTAACTGTTACAGATCGAGACAGAGCGTCTGCGGTCAACTCAAATGTCTCGTTCTGTAACATCTAGACCTGTATCTGCCGAGCTAGTGTTACAGATCGAGACAATTGCCGGGGAGGGGTCCCGTCACGGCAAGACGCCCGCCGCCTAAATACAGAACCCGGGGATCACGCAGGTCCGCTTCTTGGGGTTGTCCGCAGGCGTTGCGTACGTAAAGACGTCGCCGTCGTGGCCCACACGGTTTATGTAGAGCGTGCCTTCGGTCTCCGATGAGTCGGGGCTCACCGTGCGCTCCCACCAGCAGGTGTCCTTGCCCTTCCACTGGCGGACCATCGTCTCGTTCGTGGAATACGGGCTCACCTTGAGCTCGCGGAAGAGTTGGTACCCCTTGCCCTCGCCGTTGTAGATGTCTGCCAGGTAGTGATAGTCCTTGGCAAATGACTCGGGCGGTTGCGTACCGCACAACTCGACCATGGCGGGCAGCCAAAGGGTTGCGGGCAACTCGCTCAGACACGATGCACTGTTGGCGGCGCCAGCGTTATTCGAGATCTTTTTGACAGATTTGATGAGTGCGCGCAACTCGTTGGGCAGCAGCTTAAGGCCGTCGCCGTTGAGCCATTCCCGCAGCTCGCAATCTGCCCAGCCGGCGCTCGGCGGTTCAGCCGCAGCGTTGCGCTCGGCAATACCCGCATCGAACATAAACGTCAATCCGGCCTTGCCCGTCCCGTCCAGAAGCTCATCGTGGCGGATGCCCACAAGCTGCGCGCCAACCTGCAGCCCGTTGGTGAGCGTGACACGTTTGGTACACGGATAGGGGATATGCCCATCGGCATCGAGCAGGTGATAGCGCTTGGCAATCTCGCGTGCCTCGCTACGGGTCTCGGCGGCCTTAATCTTGAGCGAAATCTCCTGCAGCTGATCCCAGGTGTAGTCGTCAAGCGAACCGCGGATGCCATCCAGGTAGTCGGGGATGCCAAAGCCATGGGTTGCCGCCCCAATGACGCTGAGCCCCGCAACGGCTGCAACGACGCCACCGATAATAAACCGGCGACGGGTCATGGCATCGTGCCGGGCCTGTTCCAGGATCTCTCGCGCGCGCTCGCCGGCGACGTCGACCTTAAGGTACGTACCGGAGTCGATGTCGATTGCGGCATCACTGCCCGCGCCCTCGCGGCCCTCGGATTCGGCATCGGTGAGGTATGTCGAGAGCACCTCGAGCATCTGCTGCTCGGTGGGACGATCACACTGCTCGACTGAGAGACCCTTCATGATGATTTGGACGAGCGCTTCATCGCCCTCGCAGCGCGGCTCGAGCGGTGCCGGCTTGGTCTTGGTCTTTACGAGATAGAACGAGCCGGTTGCAGCGGCGTCCGTCGACTCAAAGTCAAACGGTTTGCGACCGCTGTAGAGCTGGTACAGAATGCTCGAAAGCGCTAGACATCGATTGCCGGCGAACGGCGAAGGGCCGCGATGCCTTCGATATCCTGCGTGAGCATCTCGGGCGCGGCGTATGCGGGCGTGGCAAAGCGCCAGATGTCGGCGCGTCGGGTGATCGTGTCGTCGCCGAGAGCCATGGTCGCGGAGCCCATGTCGATGAGGCAGGGGTCAAAGGAACAATCGGCAATCTGCTGCTCGAGCGTTCGGCTGGTGGTGCGGAACATGATATTGGCAGGCGACAGGTCGCGATGGATGACCGGATTCACGAGGCCTTGGGTCATCAAGAGCGCACGAAGCACGGCGTTTCCGACGGCGGCGACCATCTGGGTGGTCAGCCCGCCCGAGGCGTCGTGCGGAAGCAGGGGCAGCGCCTGCTTGAGCGAGGTGCCCTCGACCCACTCCATGAGGATGAGAGGGTCATCCTCGCGCGATCCGTAGCCATAGACGCGCGGAAATCCGCGCAGGTACGAGACGGTACACAGATGACGGTACTCCTCGAACAGCGCGGCGGTGTTGGCCAGGTGCGCTGCCGATTGCTCGGCGGAGCGGTCGGGGGCTTGGCCGGAAAGGATAGCGTTGTCCTTGAGCAGCTTGACGGCAAAGACCTCGCCGCTCGTGTTGGTCGCGCGCAGCACGTGCCCGTTGTTGCCGTTGTTGCGGTGGGCCGTCTGGAGAATAAGCGTCATAAACCGACGTTTGGCGTCGTCCTCGGCGCTGGGGTCGACCGCCACGGCGGTATCGAACGTGTCAAGACGGATGAGTTTGTCGCCATAGGCGCTATTGGTAGTATCCATGGCGTTCCTTTGTCTGGCATGGGTTGCCGCACGTATACGCGAGCAGTGCGGATATCGGTAAAGTACCATGATAGCCGCACTGCCCACGTATACCGCTGAGCATTGTCGTTTACGACGCAGAAGGTAGAAGACGAAAGACGGACGGCGACCGTCTTCCGATCGCCGTCCGCGCTAGTCCACAATGACAAGGAATGTCGTGTAGAGACCCAGATGGAGCCTGTCGCTGTTTTCGATTTCCACTGGGGGATAGATCTTGCCAGGCTCGCGTTGGTCGCGCGGCGGCTCAATCACAATATCGCCGTCACCCGCGCCCGATTCGAGCACTGTGCCGTTGGTCGACCCAAGGCCCTGGGCGTACCAGTGCTCACCCTCAAGCCAAATGCGAAGATGCTCGCGCGATGCGTCGGCGCCCACATCGGTGATGCTGGGCGAGGTTTTGGGCAAAGAACCAATCACGGTGCCGCGCGGATCGCGTGTGAGGGGATGGATTTGCATGCCGGCGCAGTTGTCGGCATGGGTTCTGAGCAGACCGAGGTTAGGGGCGACGGTGCGCGGCTGCTCCAGGCTGCTCATAAAGCCACGTCCGACGGTAGTTTCGGTGGTGCCAAAGTGCTCGCCCGTCTTGCTGTCGCAAAAGCGCTCGACGGTGGCCACGCCCTGAACGGGATCGGCGAGCGCCCCCGTTGCCACAAAGAGCATAAGGTAAAGCGTGCTTTTCTCGCGCACGGCATTGCCGTCAAAGTTGTCGATGCGATTGAGGGCATTTGCATATAGGCGGCTGTCCAGCTTGTAACTGGTGAGAGCCGACATCATTTCGTTGGCGGCCGGACCGCGATAGTGCTCGGCGATTGCCCGATAGGCGGACTCGCCGCCGCCGAGCTTGCTGCAGATTGCCGAGGAAAGGTTGAGCGTGGTGACGGTAAAGTCGCTGTAGATGGAGGGCGCGCACTGGTCAGGCTTGCGATGGACGATGTAACGGGTGAGATACGAGCGGTTGGAAGAGCATTTCTCGAGCAGGGTACTGCCGAGATAAGAGTTTCCATTGATAAGCATTCGGGCGATCTCGAGATGTTTAAGACCGCCGAACGAGCGAATATCGTTATAGAGGACCGAGCAAGGCGTCTCTGCTGCCACGGATACCTCCTTTGATTGCTTCCTAGCCAATATGGCGATAGGAATTAATGGCCCCCGGTGGGCGACGTATTAAATGGCCGCGCAATATATAGCGTAACCAAAGCAACATTATAGGCCACATGTTCGAAATTGCAGGAAGCCTGAGAGATTTGGTTTGGACTGGACGGAAATCCCCCTCTGTCTTGATCTATAACAATTAGGACCGATTTTACTCGGTAACTGTTACAGATTGAGACGTTTGTGAACCGTGTCGACCGTTTGTCTCGATCTGTAACACGTAGAGGAAGATTTGCCCTGTAACTGTTACAGATTGAGACAATCAGCCGGGCCCACCTCGTCCGCCTCGTCATCTGTGGTTTACGTGGGGGCATGCGAAGCACGGGTATACTAACCGGCGGCGAATCTGCTCCATCGCTTAGAGCTGCTGCGTCTGGACGGCGCGTGATAGGGCTGCCAAAGCGATCGCCAGCGTGCTGAGCAACGTCCTCTCTGTGCGCACCCGTTTTTGTATGTATTAGCGCACTACCAAGCACGCCCGCGCGGCCGCATGCCGTGCCCATAGCGCGTGCAGATAAGGAACAACAACATATGCGTAATTCTGTATCTGACGTCACGGACGCCGAGATCCTGGACGAGGCCCGCGAGGCTATGACCCAGGCTGCCTTCGATGCCGCCGATGAGGCCAATGCTGCCCAGGCCGTCGAGTCCGCTACCGAGAGCCTGCCCGCCTTTGACGAGCTGGGGCTTTCCGACGAGATGCTCCGTGCTATCGAGAACCTGGGCTACACGGCGCCCACGCCCGTTCAGGCCGGCTCCATCCCCGTGGTGCTCGAGGGCCGTGACCTGCTTGCCGCCGCCCAGACCGGTACCGGCAAGACAGCCGCCTTTTTGCTGCCGACCATGAACAATCTGGAGCACATCGCTCCTCCCAAACCCGTGCGCGAGCGCGGCGGCCGCAACCGTCGTCGCGGTGCTAAAAAGCCCGAGGGCAACGGTCGAGGCCCCGTGATGCTCGTCATCACCCCTACGCGCGAGCTTGCCCAGCAAATCGACGAGGTCGCAAGCAAAATCGCCGACGTCACCGGCCATGTTGCCGTGACCGTCGTGGGCGGCGTGAGCTACAAGCCGCAGACCGCGGCACTTAAGTACGGCTGCGACATCCTGGTCGCAACGCCGGGCCGTCTGGTCGATCTGATCGAGCAGGGCGCCTGCCACCTGGACGAGGTTAAGGTCCTGGTGCTCGACGAGGCCGACCGTATGCTCGACATGGGCTTTTTGCCCGCCGTCCGGCGCATTGTGCGCGAGACGCCGGCCGAGCGCCAGACGCTGCTGTTCTCGGCGACCCTCGACGAGGAGGCCGTGGGCGAGATCACCGACCTGGTGAGCGACCCGGCTCGCGTGGAGATCGCACCTGCCACGTCGACCGCCGACACCGTCGATCAGTTTGTGTTCCCGGTGTCCATCGAGGCCAAAAACAACCTGCTGCCCGAGTTCCTCAAGAAGGAGGGCCCGGAGCGCACTATCGTCTTTATGCGCACCAAGCACCGCGCCGACAGCTGCTGCCGTCGTCTGGAACGTAAGGGCATCAAGGCCGCCGCGATTCATGGCAACCGCAGCCAGGCCCAGCGCGAGCGTGCCCTTTCGGCCTTCCGCGACGGTACCGTCGACGTGCTGGTGGCAACCGACGTGCTCGCCCGCGGCATCGACATCAGCGACGTGCGCTACGTCGTGAACTTTGACGTGCCGGCCGAGCCGACCGACTACATCCACCGTATTGGCCGTACGGGCCGCGCTGGCGAGCTGGGCTGGGCCATCACGTTTGTGACCGAGCAGGACGTCGACGAGTTCTACGAGATCGAGAAGCTCATGGACAAGACGGCCGATATTTACGAAGCCGGCGACCTGCACGTGGGTCCCAACCCGCCCGCCGTTGACCCCGAGCGCGATCCTGCCGCCTTTAAGGTGAAGAAGAAGACTAAGCGCGGCAAGTCCAAGAGCAAGAAGAAGCTTGAGCAGGCGCGTCGCGACGGCAAGCGCAACGGCGATGACTACGGCGATGTGGCCGGTCGTTCCAACCGCGGTCGCGACGAGCGTCGCGGCGACGGCGAGCGTCCGAGCCGTCCCAAGCGCGGCGGCAAGACCCGCGTGCGCGAGGGCGTTCAGGCTCGCGTGGACGAGGCTGTTGAGAGCGTGGCCCGCGAGGTGGCTGCCGAGGAGCGCGGCGGTGCTGTCGAGCAGGCCCCGCGTGGCAACCGTGCCGAGCGTCGTGCCAAGCAGTTCCAGGGCGAGGCGCATCGCCGCCGCCGCGAGGACGAGGATCGCGGTGGCCGTCGTCGTGTCGAGCGCGAGGACGAGGGCCACGGTTCGCGCGGTGGCAAGCGCGGTGCGGGCGACCGCCGTCGTTCCGGTCGCGACGGCGAGCGCGGCGGGCGCGATGAGCGCCGTGGCGGCGAGGGCCGTGGTGAGCGCGGTGCCCGCGGTGGCGAGTCCCGTGGCGGCAAGCGCTTTGAAGAGCGCGGTAGCCGCGGCGGCGAGCGTCGCGAGGGTGCTCGCGGCAATGGCGGCCGCGGCGGCGCCGCTCGTTCTAACGAGTCGCGCGATCGTCGTGACCCGCGTGCCAGCCGCGATCGTCGCGATGACTGGCGCAACTACGACGATACCCGCGAGGAGCGTCGCGGCGGCTATCGTGGTGGGCGTGGCGGCAACCAGGCCGGTTCCCGTGGCGGCCGCGCCGGCGGTCGCGATAACCGTGGCAGCTACGGCAACAGCCGTGGCGGCAAGCGCGGCGGCAGCTCCCGTCGCCCCGGCGACGGCGGCGGCAAGCGTAAATAACACACGCATCGCCCGCTAGAGCGAGGTGAACCAAGGGCCCCGAGCAACTACGCTCGGGGCCCTTTTTGTTTGCCGTATCCGATCGCTAGTTCAAATGTGATTTCCTCGGGAATGCATCTAGAGGATGCCGTGGGCCTGTTTCTTACCATGCGGCAATGGGTCCCATGGGGTGCGCCGTGCATTTTTTGGAGTATTCTGCAGTTCGAGTTGTCTGCATATGATTTGACGTCGTCAACGGTGGCTTTCGGATATCCCTAGCGAGCGTTCTGAGTCAGATTTCGTCGTTTTCCGGAGCAGGGGCGCGTCATTCTCGCCATGTCGGAACCCAAAATGACGCAGCGCCCTAAAGGTTTGCCCGCTCGGGGTATTGCTGGCGCGGTCACGTTGCAGAATACTCCGTTTTTTGCACGGGCCAGGATGGGGTACCTCGGGAGAACACGGCGGTATCCCGTAAATATATACAATCTGTACCGTAATTAATACAAAACGAAGAGGCAGACAGCGTAGGGTGGGTGCATTGGGGTGCTTGGTACATCAAAACGGGGACCCCACGTGCCGTATACTCTGGCTGGATGTGAAAGCGGCTTGACGCGTTGCCAGGCGTAGGGGGAGGGTGCCTCGATGAGCGTATTCGAAATTGTGTTTAGTCCGACGGGTGGAACGCAGAAGGTGTCTGGCCTTGTGGCCGGGGCACTGGACAAGAATACCGTTACCGTCGATCTGACCGTTAGCGGGCTAGATTTCAGCGCTGTCTCGATGACTGAGGACGACGTGGCCGTAATCTCTGTGCCGGCGTATGCCGGTAGAATCCCGGCTGTGGTGGCTGACCGGTTGGGCATGGTTCACGGCAACGGAGCGCGGGCCGTTCTGGTGTGCGTCTACGGAAACCGCGCGTTTGAGGACACGCTCGTAGAGCTGGAGGACGTTGCGAAGCATGCGGGATTCCGGGTGATCGCGGCAGTTGCAGCCATTGCAGAACATTCCATTGCGCGACAGTTTGCTGCTGGGCGACCGGATGCGCAGGATGCGGCGCAGCTCGCAGAGTTTGCGCAGCAAATTCAGCAAAAGCTGTTGGCTGAGGATACATCCGAGCCCTCTATTCCCGGCAATCGTCCTTATAAACAAGCCAGAGGTCACCGCATGGCACCCGAGGCAACAGAGGATTGTGTCTCCTGCGGTGCATGCGCCGCGGCGTGCCCCGTTGGTGCTATCGACAAAGGCGACCCCAAGCGAGCAGCTGGCGAGGCGTGCACCTCCTGCATGCGCTGCATCGCCGTATGTCCGCGAGGTGCTCGCAAGCTTGATTCCAACAAACTATCCGCTGTTTCCCAGATGCTGAGCAAGGTTTGCGTCGCGCGGAAGGAATGCGAGCTCTTCATCTAGCGCAAGTGAGATTGGTGCAAACAAACCTGGCCCTTTTGCACCAAAAACGATCCGTTTTCCTCCGTTCCCAAGGGATCATGTGATCCGAAGGGGACGGAGGAAAACGGATCAAAAAGGAAAAATAGTAAGGCGCTCTTTTTCACATTGAATATTGCAATTTGGTAACGCGTTTTATCAAATATGGCATTTATCTGCGGTAATGTTCTATTTCACCGCCGAGGGTGACTTTTCATACCGCCTGCCGAACTGCGTGGAGACCTAACAACTTTTTAGGTCAGTGTTGTGCGTGTAGCAACTTCGCCCGGCCTCGCCTCCGGGCTGCCATGTGAGAGGGGATCTTATGGCTCGACTGCACGTAATGGAACGCAGCCACGCTCAGGCCGTCATGGACGACCTGCACGATGCGCTTGGGCGCCGTCTGGCGGTGAGTTCGCTCGCCCCGTGCCCCGTTGAGTTTACGGCGGCGCTCGTCAACCTGTGCTCCACCCAGAGCTGCGGCAAGTGCACGCCCTGCCGTGTGGGCCTGAGCGCGCTGAGCGATCTGCTCGCCGATGTGCTCGAGGGCCGCGCCGACGAGTCCACGCTCAATTTGATTGAGCGCACGGCCCGCACCATCTACCTTTCGAGTGACTGCGCTATCGGCTACGAGGCCGGCGCCATGGCACTCACGGCCATTCGCGGCTTCCGCGACGATTTTGAGCACCACATTCGCGAGCACTCCTGCGGCTTTGACCGCGAGGCCCGCGTCCCGTGTGTCTCGGGCTGCCCGGCGCACGTCGACATTCCCGGTTACATTTCGCTGGTCGAGGCCGGCCGCTATGCCGATGCCGTAAAGGTCATCCGCAAGAACAACCCGCTGCCGCTCGTTTGCGGCCTGGTGTGCGAGCATCCCTGCGAGATGCACTGCCGTCGCGGCATGGTCGACGATCCCATGAACATCCTCGCCCTCAAGCGTTTTGCCGTTGAGCACAGCGACCTTAACGATTACAAGCCCAGCGTGGCCGACAATACCGGCAAGCGCATCGCCGTGATTGGCGGCGGCCCGGCCGGCCTTTCCTGCGCCTACTACCTGGCCGTGATGGGCCATAGGGTGACCATCTTTGAGCAGCGCCACCACCTGGGCGGCATGCTGCGCTATGGCATTCCCAGCTACCGTCTGCCGCGCGAGCGCCTGCAGGCCGAGATTGACTGGATCTTGAGCGCCGGTATCGACGTGGCGCTCGACCACTCCGTGAACGGCGAGGAGCTTGCCCGCCTGCGCGACGAGTTCGATGCTGTCTACCTGGCCATTGGCGCCCACAGCGATAAGAAGCTCGGCCTTCCGGGCGAAGAGGCGCCCGGCGTGGAATCGGCCGTCAAGATGCTGCGCGCCATCGGCGACGACGAGCTGCCCGACCTGAGCGGTCAGCGTGTGTGCGTCATCGGCGGCGGCAACGTGGCCATGGACGTGGCGCGTTCTGCCGTGCGCTGCGGTGCCGAAAAGGTGAGCATCGTCTACCGCCGCCGCATCTGCGACATGACGGCCCAGGATGCCGAGATCGCCGGCGCCCAGGCCGAGGGCTGCGAGGTTTTGGAGCTCACCGCACCGCTCGCTATCGAGACGGGTGAGGAAGGCCGCGTGACTGGCCTGCGCGTGCAGCCGCAGATTATCGGCGAGCCTCGCCGTGGGCGTCCGGCCCCGCGTGCCGCCGCCACGCCCGAGCGCGTCATTCCCTGCGAGCGCGTGTTTGTGGCCATTGGCCAGGACATCGATTCCAAGCCGTTTGAGGACATGGGCATCGCCTGCAAGTGGGGTTGCGTGGTCACCGATTCGGATGGCGCCGTGCCTAACTTCGATGGCCTCTTTAGCGGCGGCGACTGCCAGACCGGTCCCGCCACCGTTATCCGTGCCATCAACGCCGGCCGCGTGGCTTCGGCAAATATCGACCGCTACCTGGGCTTTGACCACAAGATTAAGCTCGACGTGGAGCTCCCGACCGTGCAGTTTAAGGGCAAGCACGAGTGCGGCCGCTGCGAGCTGGGCGAGCGCGAGGCCGGCGAGCGCATCCACGATTGGAATCTGGTTGAGCAGGGCCTTACCGAGGAGGAGGCACGCCAGGAGGCAAGCCGCTGCCTGCGTTGCGACCACTTTGGCTTTGGCGCGTTCCGCGGAGGGAGGAACCTGGAATGGTAGAGCTCAACAACCCCACTGTCAGCGACAACACCGAAAGCGGAGCACTCAACATGGTCAAGCTCACTATCGATAATTGCGAGGTCGTGGTGCCCGAGCACACCACGATCCTGGACGCGGCCAAGTCCGTCGGCATCCAGATTCCCACCCTGTGCTACCTGCGCGATTTAAACGAGATCGGCGGTTGCCGCGTGTGCGTGGTCGAGGTTGAGGGCTGCGACCAGCTGGTTGCCGCCTGCAACAACTACGTGCTCGATGGTATGGTGGTCCGCACCAACAGCCCCAAGGCCCGCGAGGCGCGTCGCACCAACGTGCAGCTGCTGCTGTCCCAGCACGACTCGCGTTGTACGAGCTGCGTGCGCAGTGGTAACTGCAACCTGCAGACCATCGCCAACGACCTGGGCATCTTCTATCTGCCGTACGAGCAGCACCTGGCGCGCGAGGGCTGGGACTTCGATTTCCCCATCATCCGCGATAACGACAAGTGCATCAAATGCATGCGCTGCATCAAGGTGTGCGAGAGCGTGCAGGGCTTAGGGATTTGGGACCTGACCAACCGCGCCACGCATACCGCCGTGGGCACCCGCGGGCGTGCGCCGATCGGCAAGACCGATTGCGTCGCGTGCGGTCAGTGCATCACGCATTGCCCGACGGGCGCCCTGCGCGAGCGTGACGATACCGAGACCGTGTTCGATGCTCTCGCCGATCCCGATAAGATCGTGCTGGTGCAGATCGCGCCGGCCGTGCGCAGCGCCTGGGGCGAGGAGCTCGGCATATCTCGCGAGGAGGCCACCGTTGAGCGCTTGGCCTGCGCACTGCGCCGCGTTGGCTTTGAGTACGTGTTCGACACCGACTTCTCGGCCGACCTCACCATCATGGAGGAGGGCTCCGAGCTGCTCGAGCGCCTGGGTAAGGCCGCCAAGGGCGAGGGCGACAGCCGCGGCTGGCCCATGTTCACGAGCTGCTGCCCGGGCTGGGTACGCTTTGTGAAGGCACGCTACCCCGAGTTTGTCGACAGCCTGTCCACGTCAAAGTCGCCGCAGCAGATGTTCGGCGCCATCGCCAAGACCTACTACGCCAAGGTGCTGGGCGTGGAGCCCGAGAGTCTGTTTGTGGTGTCCGTGATGCCGTGTACGGCCAAGAAGGCTGAGTGTGCGCTGCCGAGCATGGTGGGCGAGGACGGTACGCCCGACGTTGACGTTGCGCTGACGGTGCGCGAGATGGTGCGCATGATCCGCGCGAACCACGTGAGCGTGGATACGCTGGTTGAGGAGCCGCTCGATACGCCGCTGGGCTTTGGCACGGGCGCGGGTGTGATCTTTGGCGCCACGGGCGGCGTGATGGAGGCCGCCGTGCGCTCGGCATATTACCTGGTGACGGGTAAGAACCCCGATGCCGACTTCTTTACCGACGTGCGCGGACTTGACGGCTGGAAGGAAGCCGTGGCCGATATCGATGGCACCAAGGTGCGCGTCGCCGTGGCACACGGGCTGGGCAACGCTGCCCGTCTGCTCGACGCGATTCGCGATGGCCGTGTGAGCTATGACTTCGTTGAGGTCATGGCGTGCCCCGGCGGCTGCGTCGGTGGCGGCGGTCAGCCCATCCACGACGGCTGTGAGCTGGCAGCCGAACGCGGCCAGGTGCTGTGGGGCCTGGATGCGAACGCCGAGATTCGCTTCTCGCATGAGAATCCCGATGTTCAGGCGTGCTACCGCGAGTTCTTGGGCGAGCCGCTCTCGCCGCTGGCCGAGGAGCTGCTGCATACCGACCATCACGCATGGACGATGCCTAACGAGGGGACGTGCTAGCGATGCGCTCGTTTGATGTTGAGATGTCGCGCCGGGGGTTTGCCTCGGCGCTCGCCGCGGGCGCCCTGTCGCTTGCACTCGCGGGCTGTGGCGGCGGGGCTGCCGGTGCCGGGTCCGCCGCGGGCTCGGCTGCCACGGACGGCGCCGGTGCTGCTGCCGAGCCGGTCGAGGTGCACGTCGCCTCGCTCAAGGGACCGACCTCGATTGGTCTGGTGCAGTTTATGGACCGGGCGGCCGATGGCGAGACGGACAATGAGTTCGACTTTGCGATTAACACTGCCGCCGACGAGATTGTGCCCAAGGTCATTCAGGGCGATATCGACATTGCCCTGGTGCCCGCCAACGTGGCGAGCGTGCTCTACAACAAGACCGAGGGCGCGGTGCAGGCCATCGACATCAACACGCTGGGTGTGCTGAACGTTGTGACGGGCGACGCGAATGTGGCCTCGTTTGGCGATCTGGCGGGCCATACCGTCTATATGACGGGCAAGGGCACCACGCCGGAGTACGTCATGAACTACCTGCTGGAGCGCGCGGGCCTGGCTGGCCAGGTGACGCTCGAGTTTAAGAGCGAGCCCACCGAGGTGCTGTCGGCCCTGCTTGCCGACCCGTCTGCCGTGGGCGTGCTGCCGGAGCCGTTCAAGACCGCTGCCATCGCCAAGAGCGAAGGCAAGCTGTCAGCGCCGGTAAGTCTGACCGATGTGTGGGATGAGCTGGCGGGTGACACGGGTTCGCGCCTGCTGACGGGCGTGACCGTGGTGCGCCGCGCGTTTGCTGAGGAACATCCCGAGGCTGTGGCGGAGTTCTTGAACTGCCATGCGGCGAGCGTTAAGGCCGTCAATGCGGCGCCGGCAGACTGGGCGCAGGCCGTGGTCGATGCCGGCATCGTGGATAACGCCGCGATTGCCGAAAAGGCGATTCCCGGGTGCATGCTTGTGTGCCAGACGGGCAAGGATATGAAGGCGGCACTTAGTGGGTATCTGCAGGTGCTGACCGACGCGGACGCGAGCGCCGTGGGTGGTAAATTTCCGGCTGACGATTTCTACTACATGGAGTAGCCCGTGCGTGCGTTTGCTCGACAAATGACAGAGCGTATTAAGGCGGTGGCGGCAGCAGGTGCCGTCGCCGCCTTTTGGCTTGCCGTGTGGGTCTTCGCGGCGGCGCTGGTGGCGCAACCGCTGATCTTGCCGGGGCCGGGTGCTGTTGCCCTGGCGCTGCTGCGTCTGGTGTGCGATGGCGGTACCTGGGCGATTTTGGCGGGCTCGGGCGCGCGGATACTGGGCGGGCTGGCGCTTGCCGCGGTGTATGGCGGCGTGCTTGCCGGGATTTCGTCACGTTCGCGGGCGTTTGCGCACCTGGTGGCTCCGGCGCTGTCGTTTGTTAAGGCGACGCCGGTTGCCTGCGTGGTGGTCCTGCTGCTTATTTGGTTGGGATCGGCGCGCGTGAGCATCGCCGCGGTCTTTTTGATGGCGCTGCCGGGCGTGTATTTTTCGCTGGCCGAGGGCTTGGCACAGGTGAATAAACCGCTGGAGCAGATGTTCCGTCTGCATGGCGTGCGCGGCTGGCGCCTGTTTTGCGCCCATACCTGGCGCGAAGTCCTGCCGTTTGTGCTTTCGTGCGCCCGTGCCGTGATCGGCATGAGCTGGAAGGCCGGCGTGGCAGCCGAGCTGATCGGCATGGCGGTGGGCACCGTGGGTGAGCGTATCTATCAGGCAAAGCTTTTGATTGAGACGGCTGATTTGCTGGCGTGGACCGTGCTGGTCGTTGCCGCCTCGTGGGCGTGTGAGCGCGTGCTGGTGTGGCTGCTGCGGGTTTCGGGACCCGTGGCGTGGCGTGCGGCGGTGCTGTCGCCTGGACGCGGCTTACACGGGCGTGCGGGCGGTTCTGCTGGCGGCAGGGCTGCGGCGGAGCTTGCGCTCACTGTGGGCGATCGTGCGCCCTGGGCGCCGGCGCTCGACGGACTGGTACTTCATGTGTCTGCCGGTGGGCGCGCCTGCGTGATGGGCACCTCGGGCGTGGGCAAGTCGACGTTGCTTGCGCTGGCGGCGAGGGAGTGCACGCCGTGCTCGATGGTGTTTCAGGATACGCGCCTGGTTGAGGACGCCTCTGCTTTGGATAACGTGCTGGTGTGCGCCGATGCACGCGTGGATGCCTCGAGTGCCGCTGCCTTGCTGCGCCGGTTGGTGCCGGGAATCGACGTGCATTCGCGCGTGGCCGAGCTTTCGGGCGGGCAGCGCCGCCGCGTCGAGGTTGCCCGAGCCCTGCTGTGTCCGGGCGGCGCGGTGATTCTGGACGAGCCCTTTACCGGTCTAGACATCGCTGCGCGCGACGCATGCGCCGAGGTCGTGCTCGACTTGCTCGAAGGCCGCATGCTGTTGCTTGCTACGCACGATGCCGTCGACGCTCAGGCCCTCAATATCTCGGACATCATCACGCTCTAAATACTTACTCAGCAACAAAATGATCCGTTTTTTCTCCGTCCCCATAGGGTTGGGTATGGTATTCTATCTGCGGGGTAATACTTAGGATTACCAAGTAATACCAACGCAGTAGAAACAAACTCCAGATGCGGGCCAATCGGGTTGCCTTCACAGCCCGTCGCCCAGCCGCGTGGCCCGCATCTATCCGCACCACCGTCGTTTCAAAAAGGAAGCGCCATGGCAGAACACATGACCCCGGTTGTCGCGAAGGTCTTGCCCGAGGAAAAGGCGGCCTTCGCGGCGGCAACCCAACTCGTAGGCACCACGCCGTCCAACGCCATCCGCATGTTCATCGCCGCCTTCAATCGCTGCGGCACCTTTCCGTTCGACATTTCGCCCAGCGGGGCCTTTGGCAAAGACTGTCCCCAACAGCTAGTCGTTGAAGAACGTCCCCAATGACTAGTCGTTGGGAGGAGGTCGGCATGCTCAATGCGCTGGTTTGGGCGCTTGCCTGTTTTGGCGTCGTCGCTGCCGATATTGTCCTGAGCATGGTTTTGTTCTCCGTGCTGGACATCGTGTCGGCGCTGACGGGTTTCCCGATCGACAACCTCGATATTCAATGGTTTCATGCCGTCGCTCAGACGGCGTCGTTTTTGATGGCGCTGCTATGGTGGCGTTATTTGTGGCCGCGGTCGTTTATCGCGCGCTGGCAAGGTGAGCGTCCGCTTGGCGGGGGAGTGCGTAGCGCGTGGAAGCGCATTGCCTGCGTTATCGTGATCGGCTTGGCACTGCAGGTGGTCGTTGGCTACGTGACCGACGCCGTACTGTCATTGTTGCCCGAGGCCGCGGCCGATTACAGTGAACTTGTCGAGGAAACAGGCATGGGCGACACCAGCTATCTCGCCGTCCTGACTACGGTGCTCGGCGCTCCGTTTTGCGAGGAGCTGCTGGTGCGCGGCATCATTTTTGAGTTTTCGCTCCGAGCGTTTAACCCGCAGTGCCGCCCACTTTGGAAGCGCCGACGTCTCGTGCGACCGCAAGACGGCGCCATGGTGCCCTGGGCGGCCCCGAGTACCTGGGGTATCGCCGCGGCGATTGTGCTGCAGGCGGCAATCTTCGGCTTTATGCACATGAACTGGGTGCAGGGCTGCTATGCGGGCGCTGCCGGCCTCATTTTTGGCTGGGTGCTCGTGACGACCGGAAAGCTCCGCTACACGATCCTGCTGCACTTTGCCTTTAATGCCGGGTCGTATCTCATGACGTTGCTCTGGTTTGTGAACACGCCGTTCGACGTGGCAATTACGGTCGCCATCGCCGGCGTCATCCTCGTTGAGGCAATGCGCTCGCTGCGCCATGCGTGTGGGATGGACGCAGCGAGCGCACCGCTGCCCTAGTTGCGACGCCCGCCGCCGTTGGCGCCCTGCCGTCCCTGGGCCGCGCGATTGCGACCGGCAGTGTTCTGTGCGCGCGACATGCCGCCGTGGCCCTTGCTGCCTTTGGGCCCCTTGCCGGCGCCGCCACCATGCGGTTTGCCGCCCTTCTTGCCGGTGCCATGCCCGCCGCCAGCAGACGTCTCGCCCGGGCGCGGGGGTACGGGACGAATCAGGCAATGCTTGGTGTAGCCGATTAGATCGCGGCGGCCGGCCTTCTCCAGCGCCTCACGTACCAGCTTGTAGTTCTCGGGTTTGCGATACTGGATGAGCGCGCGCTGCATGGCCTTTTCGTGTGGGTCGCGCGCCACATAAATCGGCTCCATGGTGCGCGGATCCACGCCGGTGTAATACATGCAGGTCGACATGGTGGACGGCGTGGGGTAGAAGTCCTGCACCTGTTCGGGCATGTAGCCCATGTCGCGCACGGCCTCGGCAAGGTCCACAGCTTCCTTCATGGTCGAGCCGGGATGGCTCGAGATCAGGTACGGCACCACGTATTGCTTAAGACCGTATTCGCGGTTCAAACGCTCAAATTTGCGACAGAACGCATCGTAGACGGCGCGGCTCGGCTTGCCCATCACGGACAGCACCGCATCGCTCACGTGCTCGGGCGCTACGCGCAGCTGGCCCGAGACATGGTGCTCCAGCAGCTCGCGCAAAAACTCGTCCGAGGCATCGGCCATGGTGTAGTCAAAGCGGATGCCGCTGCGGACGAAGACCTTCTTGACGCCCGGCAGCTGGCGCAGGTCGCGCAGCAACTGCGTGTAGCCGCTCTCGTCGACCACCATGTTCTTGCATACGCTCGGCCACAGGCAGCGCTTGTTCTTGCACACGCCGTGCTTGAGCTGTTTGTCGCAGGCAGGGCGGCTAAAGTTTGCCGTCGGTCCGCCCACATCGTTGATATAGCCCTTAAACTCGGGATCGCGCGTGAGCAGCTCGGCCTCGCGCATGATCGAGTCGTGGCTGCGCATCTGCAATACGCGGCCCTGGTGGAAGGTGAGGGCGCAAAACGAGCACTCGCCAAAGCACCCGCGGTTGGAGCTGATGGAAAACTTGATTTCGGCAAAGGCCGGCACGCCGCCCGCCGCGTCGTAATCGGGATGCCAATCGCGTGCGTAGGGGAGCTCGGCCACCTCGTCCATCTCATCGGTGGTGAGCGTCGCCGACGGCGGGTTCTGCACCACATAGACGCTGTTGGGGTAGGGCTCTACCAGGCGGTGTCCGGTGATGGGGTCCATGTTCTGCTGCTGCACGTTAAAGCTGCGTGCGTAGTTGAGCTTGTCGGCGGCAAGGTCGTCCCAGCTGGGCAGCAGATCGTAGTCGTAGACCTCGTCGAGTGAGCCCGTGCGGTAGACGGTACCGTTGATATAGGTGATCTGATCGACGGGCAGTCCAGCGTCGAGCGCGTCGGCGATCTCGACGATCGCGTGCTCGCCCATGCCGTAGATGAGGATGTCGGCGCCCGAGTCGAGCAGTACTGAGCGCTTGAGCTTGTCCTGCCAGTAGTCGTAGTGGGCCAGGCGGCGCAGACTCGCCTCGATGCCACCGATAATGATGGGGACGTCCTTGAACGTCTGGCGAATGAGGTTGCCGTAGACCGTGACGGCACGGTTGGGACGGCGCCCCTCCTCGCCACCGGGCGTGTAGGCGTCGGTGTGACGGCGGTGCTTGGTCACCGAATAGTGGTTGACCATGGAGTCCATGTTGCCGGCACTGACCAAAAAGCCCAGGCGCGGCTCACCGAGTGCGCTGATGCTGGCGGGATCGGTCCAGTCGGGCTGGCAGATAATGCCCACTTTGTAGCCGTGCGCGTCGAGGACGCGGCTGATGATGGCCATGCCAAAGCTGGGGTGGTCCACGTAGGCGTCGCCGCAGATGTAGACAAAGTCGCACTGGTCCCAGCCGCGCGCGTCCATATCGGCGCGGCTGACGGGGAGGAACTTGTCGCGGCCCGGACGCCAGGGGCGTGTGGGCGCTGCTGGGGTATGCGTGGTGCGGGCGACCGTGGCCTGCGCCTTGCCGCCGCGCTTTTGCTGCTGGCCCTGTTTGCCCTGCTGACTGCGCTGGTTGTTCTGAGCATGCTGAGGCTTTTTTGCCACGATCCCTCCCGGTGTTTGTATGCTGCACGTAATTGTAACCAGTCTTTTTGGGACGGGGCTAAAAAGACTGGTGGAGTACATGAGGCGTCGGGTGTCGGCGCCGCGCCCGCTGTTTGTTTCCAGACTGTGTATCTGCGCGCTGGAGAACCCGTCTCGCGCGCACGCCATGTTGTCAATGGGTTACAGTATGAACGGCGGCTATGTTTCCGCCAACGCACGAGAGAGTCGTCAACAAGGAGGATGCACGACGATGCAGCGTGCCAAACAGATATCGGAGTCTATTGAGCTGGGCATCATCTTGGCGCTCGCCGGTGGCTTTATGGATGTGTATTCGTACATTGGGCGCGACCATGTTTTCGCAAACGCGCAGACGGGCAACATCCTGCTCGTGGGCGTGAGCATCTCGGAGGGCAACTGGGCACTTGCGGGGCGCTACTTCTTCCCTGTGGTGTCGTTTGCCGTGGGCATTATGCTTGCCGACCTGGTGCACGAGCGGTTTGGCAGCGTGATTCACTGGCGCCAGGTAACGGTGTTCTTTGAAGCCGTCATCTTGCTGGGCGTGAGCTTTATCCCCGGTGGCGGTTACAACCTGCTCGCCAACTGCCTCACCTCGTTTGCCTGCGGTATGCAGGTCGAGAGCTTCCGCAAGATCCACGGTCACGGCATCGCTACGACCATGTGCATCGGCAACTTGCGCAACGCGCTGCAAAACGTGGACGATTACATCATCACCCACAGGCGTGGCTTTTTGGAAAACGGCCTGCTGTACTTTGGCGTGATCTTTACCTTTGTGTTTGGCGCCGTGTTGGGCAACTGGTGTATTGAGCGCATGGGCCTGCACGCCATCGTCGTGGCGAGCTTGCTGCTGTTTGTCGCATTTGCCATCATGTTCATCGACCGCGAGCGCGACTTGCGCTTACGCTGGAAGGTTGCGGCCGAGGCTTGGAAAGAGGGCTGTCGAAAGTAACCGAACGCGGCAAAGGGGCTGTCCCTTTGCCAGATAGATCGATAATGGGGAGGGGACGGCCATCTCAGCCGCCCCTTTTTTGAGTCTTAAGCCTAAGGTGCATGTTTGTAATGACAAGATTTGACGTCAGCAAAGCGTGCTGCTTAAGGCTATAGAATAAAAATGTCATCTTTCTAGCTATAATTATTAGTTGAGGGGATGGACATATGCCAGAGCTTTTTATTCAAAATAAGACGACAGTAATCAAGTTGATGGCGCTCTGCATTTTATCTGCCCTGGTGGAGCTGTCTGTTGTTAAAGCTGAATCGTTGATAATAGACTATGGCCTGCTTCGCTCTAATTATCGTAACGTTTTATGCATTGGGTTAGGCCTGCTAGTATTGCTCTCAGTTGAGCTGGTGACAAACCTGTTCAGATCAAAATATGCGGAGCAATTGGCTTCCGATGGCACTAACTGCTTCTATAGATTGCTTGCCCGCCATGCTTTAGAGCGGCCCTTAGTTTTAGCAAAAGACAGTGACTACCTGTTATCGCGCATTGAAGAGGCTGGGAACCTACAGCCGATGATTGGAATATTTACAACTGCGTTTCTTCCGTGCCTAGTGACGGGTTTGGTATCGTTTGTGGCACTATCTAATATCTCTTTGTTGCTTTTGATTCCTGTTTGTGTTTCGGCATTGTTTATTTCGCTTCTATATCCGTTCGCTCTTAGTAAGCTATCGACTAAGAGCGAAAAGGCATTGGAGGCCCAGGCGAGGGGTTCTGCTTATTTAGCCCAACTAATAAATTGTCGACTTTACATTCGTATTTCTCGTTCAATTAACTTGGAATTACTTCGCTATAAAAAGATGCTTAAAGCCTGCAGGAACTCTCGAGTTGAGGAGAGTGTCTTTGCGAGATTGGCAACTGAAATAGTTGACGCTGGCAACATCATTACTGGCTTGCTTTCAGTTCTGCTGCTTATTTTCCTTGTGTCAAAGCGCGGACTGACGGTCGGGATTGCGGTGCAGAGCTATCAACTTGTACTTCTATGCTATTCTCCTTTTCCTCTTGTTCTGAATTGTTGGGCTCAGCTTCAGCCGTCGTTTAGATCGTTGCACCGTGTCTTGGAATTATGTCGTCTTTTGGAAGCTGAAAAACCTAATTTGATATGTTTCGATCACGCTGATCGAATTAGTTGGAAAGGAATCATTCTCTCGTTTTCGTCGAACGAAACTAATGAGAGGATAACAATTCCAGATTGCACGATACAGGCACCTTGTCTGGTTTTAGTAAGCGGCCCTAATGCATGTGGTAAATCTTCATTTCTGGAAGTATTGAACGGATTATTGTCGCCAGTTGCTGGCAGACTGTGTGTTAATGAGTCTACTGTCATTTTCGATGGTTCGACTTTAATCCAGCTACCCTGCGCAACTATGCCGCAAAGACATTTGATAATGGGGGGAACATTCAGGAAGGCTCTTTACTATGGTCTTGTAGATATTGACTCTGAAAAACTCATCTATCTTTTGAAGGGTTTTAGCCTCGATAAATTATTTGAAGTAAATCCCATCATTGGAGCTAGGGGACACAATTTGTCTGGCGGAGAACTGGCTTCTCTATTACTTTGTAGGGCCTTTCTGAGCAGTTATTCTATTATTATTTTGGATGAGCCTTGCAACAATTTAGATAATGCTTCGATATCCTTTTTGAAGATGGTGGTTGCGCAGGAGATGAAAGAGCGAATCGTCATCATTGCGGATCATGGACATGGTTTCGAACAATTTGCAGACTATGTAATACAGTTTCAGGAGCCAGAAAAAACTATCTAGCTCCTGAACGTTGCTACAAACTGCTTTTTGCGATTTATTCGAGATGCTCTTCAATCCGAGCCCTCAGAAGGGCAATGGCTGTGGGTATTCCAATTGCGGCGGCCAATTCGGCTTTATCCAAAACCTGTATGCTAAAGCACGATTGTTTATCACATTGAAGGACGATAACTGAAGATAGCTTCACTTCCCGTTGGCTGAATATGTCGTAATCTCCAAATAGGAAGTTACCTTTTATTGTGTAATTCGGTATGTTCGTTACGCACTTCATCTCAAGTCTGTTTAGGCCATAATCGAACACCGCAACTTCCTTGTGTTCGATGATGAGCGCAACCCTGGGCATGTTACTGAAACCACCGTCGACGACAGTAAAGAGTTTTTCATTTGCATCGTCATAAACGGTATATTTAAGACTCAATAGCTGTCCTAGTGGACCCGTGAACCCATGTCTTTTGATATTGAGGTTGTCTCCGGCTGGGTTGATGAGAGCTAGAGCATGCGGATAAGGGTTACCTTCAATTGAGATTCGATATTCGTTTGTAGCCGTCTTGCTCGATTTAGGACCAGTAGCCACCACGCGTCATCGCCTCGATCGAATTGGAACCGACTTCTGCTTCGTGCGGAGAATTGCGCAGTATGTTGCAGTACATGCAGCTGCAATAACCGCATGGGCAATTTCTAACAAAATGAATGACGCTATTTACTGCATGCATGTTAAATGGACGAATACTTCTCATGATCTGCCTCCCATTGTTCGATTGTTTCTGACTGTTCTATTACCTTCTTCACCTCCTCAACACTGTTGAACCCTAGGTTTTCAATCGACGAGTACTCAACGTAAACAGAAAACCTGCTTTCAAGATAAATAAGCAGTCGAACTAAATCTGATGAGGACAAGTTGAATGGCGGGTCGGTCAATTGCTGATTTCTTAGATTTTGGTCAAATTGAGTCAAATCCATATCTCTAATATTGCTTATCGCTTTTTCGATTTCTGTGTAGATGGTTTCATCTTTACGATATGCTGTCATTTCAGCACCCCAATATCGAAATCAAACAACTCGTTCTCGATTGTTTTGCAGCATAGTAATGATTCTTCTGGATCTAAGCTGGCTGAGAAACAGGGCATTCCTCTTAGTCGAAGTTCTCTTGCTGCTTGAATTGCTTTATCGCTAGATGAATAGCTTATTTGAAACCTATGCGTCTCCAACCCTTCAGTGGCGTCAAGTACTTCGTTTGTAATTTCAAATTGAACTTTCTCTGCTTGCGTTAGCGTTTCAATTATGGGCATGAGCCCAAGCATTATGTCGTAGTCGGCTATCGTGTATGGGATATTGATAATGGCCAAGTCAGGGCAGAAAGCTCGACATGCAGCAATCGATCCTAATCCGTAATCTCCGTAAATGTGGTCGTCGTATTTCATAAGCACATTGGGCGTTTCTAATAGAGCTAGGTCGGATTTATCATTCTCAATGATGATGTTGATCTGCTCATTCATTTTGATGACGGCGGATTGGCCACCATCAAAACTAAGGGTGTTGCAGCCCCAGATTTCATTTAAAGGATTGAAGCTCAAAGCGCATAGATTGGGATGGTGCTTTCTCATCTCGCTAACGATGCTACTAAACGTAATTGTTGAATCGGCGGGTGTATATAGATTCCCGACAACAATTTTTGGTATCAGGGCTAATTCCTGCATGTCGCTTTTGCTAGACTCAATTTGTTCAGTGGCGAGTTGACTGACAACCTTCTTATTTACAGAATGTGCATAGGTTTCAGCGTGTTTACTAAATTCTATGAGTCCTGTGGCGCTTTCTTTCGTCGATAAAACGACAACCAGGTCTGATTCATCGATTGTCGTTACATAGTTAATTCGATTTCTTATGCCAATTTCTTTGCAATTAACAAGGTTGGCAACATCTACGCCGTCCGGTAGAATGCCGCATGGTGTTGATACCCGAATATTGTAGCCAACTCCTAGCAATCCAATTAGAAGAGGATAGTCAGCTCTCGTGAAAGATATAAGTCCAATTGTCTTCATGATTATTATCGCTTGTTCCTTTTAAGAGCCGTTGTAATGGACACTTCGTGTCTATGAAGCTCAAAGCGAAGTATTTTCTGATTAAGTCGATCAAAGGCAATTCGTTTTGAGTTGTCGCATGCTGTTCGTTTGTAATCAGGGCTAATTACTCCTTTGCAATCTGCGCTTTTAATGCATTGAGTGCACAGCTGAAATGCCCAACATTTTTTACATGAATCGCTGGTCAGCTTTGAAACATTGATCATCTTTTCAATTTGACCTAAATCAAATCCTGAATCCAATGTACCGATATACATGTCCTTGGTTGTTTCGCTGACCCTTTCGCAAGGAAGAAGCGCTCCTGCTGTTGTCACAAATAGACGCGTAACTCCTGGCTCGCATGGACCACCGGGTATAGCTTTTGTTGGGATGTTCGAAGGTGCAAATCGCTTAATGTTTTGGTTGATGCTTGCAAGCGTATATGAAGCGAGCCTATCGCTGCAGTTTCCTTTTTCGATCTTGCGCTCGTCCATAATTCTTGCTTTAAATAAGGCGTAATTCAGTTGACTTGAGAACTTGTCATTGTAGGGGGCGATACGTCCGTTGCGTTCCAAGTAGTTGAATTGAACATCGCAAGCCTCGATATCCTTATCATTTATAAAGGAAGAGACTGTTTTATAGATGTTGTTCGTGTCGACTACGGCATTAAAATGAATATATTTGTTGCGTTCAGGATGGTTGTCTAAAATCATATGAACATTGTCTATAACTGCTTGGTATGAGGACTCACCATTAGCGTAATGCCTAGACTTATCATGGATTTGCTGCGGCCCGTCAAGACTGATTAGCAAATAGAATTCATGCCCAGAATCGAAGAAGAATTTAACCATATCTTCAGATAAAAGAGAGCAATTGGTTGTAATTCGAAATGAGATGTGTTTTCCTTCAAATACCTGTTCTGCATATTGAGTAATTAGCTTAATTTCACTAAATCGAAGGAGAGGTTCTCCTCCATAAAATGCTACGACCGGGTTTGGGTTGTCAATCGAGTGCATCTTAAAGAATTCGATTGCATGTTTGGCCGTCGAAACAGACATAGAGTTATGACTGTGGGTTCTGTTGTATAAGGAGTTTTCGGAATAGATACAGTAATCACATCGGAAGTTGCAAGATTGAGTCAGCTGAAGGGTTATCATCCGTAAATTTCTTTCCAGCTTAACTTTCAAAAGGTCAATTGATGGATAAGCGACATCCTGCAATGGCGAATCGCAGCAGTAGCCACATGATTGTAGTAACTGGAATTCTTGGTCTGATTTATAGGAGTCGGGGCAAACTTCGCCTGCTTGGACTTCTGAGATGTAATTGAAGAGATCTTTGCTTACTGCAAGTATCTCGTTTCGATTGGCATCATAAATGTAGTGGCCCAAGAGGGTCTTTATGGGTAGAACTAACATCTCTACCGCCTCTTTCATTTCACTAATGTTATTTTAGTGAACTAAGATGTTTACTATAAGGTAGCCATTTATAAACGTATTGTCAAACATATATTGCTAAAACAGAAACAATTTATAGACTGAGTGGTCGTATCCTTTGGGCGATTGCTTCTATAATCTAGCCTTCGCTGCTGTCGGGAGGGAAGGTCTAGGACTCCGTTATCATGTTGAAACGCTTTAACTAATTTGACGTTCTCACGCGTTTTTTGTTTCAAAAGCGTTAGGATGGGACTCATAGCGTGGGGCGTAATGGGTGCCCCGCACACGATGGGAGGCTATCAATGGCTAATCGTTTCGTTCTCAATACCATCTCTTATCATGGTTCCGGCGCCATCAAGGAGATCCCCGGCGAGCTCCAGCGTCGCGGCTACAAGAAGATCTTCGTCTGCTCCGACCCCGATCTGGTCAAGTTTGGCGTTACCGCTAAGGTGACCGACGAGCTCGACGCCGCCGGCATCGCTTGGAGCCTCTACTCCGAGATCAAGCCCAACCCCACCATCCAGAACGTCAAGGACGGCGTCGAGGCCTTTAAGGCCGCCGAGGCTGACGCTATCGTGACCATCGGTGGTGGCTCCTCCATGGACACCGCGAAGGCTATCGGCATCATCATCAACAATCCCGAGTTCGCCGATGTCCGCAGCCTTGAGGGCGTTGCTCCGACTAAGAACCACGCCGTGTTCACCATCGCCGTGCCGACGACCGCCGGTACCGCTGCCGAGGTGACCATCAACTACGTCATCACCGACCCCGAGAAGGTCCGCAAGTTCGTGTGCGTCGACACCAACGACGCCCCCGAGGTCGCCGTCGTCGACCCCGACATGATGGCTTCCATGCCCGCCGGCCTGACTGCTTCCACCGGCATGGACGCTCTGACCCACGCCATCGAGGGCTACACCACCAAGGGCGCCTGGGAGCTCTCCGACATGTTCCACTTTGAGGCCATTAAGCTGATCAGCGAGAACCTGCGCGACTCCGTCGCCGAGGCCAAGTCCGGTCAGCCCGGCTCCGGCCGCGAGGGCATGGCTCTTGGCCAGTATGTCGCCGGCATGGGCTTCTCCAATGTCGGCCTGGGCATCGACCACGCCATGGCTCACACCCTGTCTGCTCACTACGACACCCCGCACGGCGTCGCCTGCGCCATGCTGCTGCCGATTGCCATGGAGTTCAACAAGCCGGTTTGCGCCGAGCGCCTGGCCAAGGTTGCCGTCGCCATGGGCGTTGACACCACGGGCATGAGCACCGACGAGGCTGCCGACGCCGCTATCGCCGCCGTTAAGCAGCTCTCTGCCGACGTGAACATCCCGCACGTCTGCGAGGCCATGAAGGCTGACGAGATCGAGGTCCTGGCCAAGGACGCCATGGCCGACGCCTGCTTCCCGGGCAACCCGCGCGAGGCGACGCTCGACGACGTCATCGAGCTCTTCAAGAAGATCTGCCCGGCTGCCTAACTTGGTTCGGCGGGCCCCTGCCCGTTAGCCCTAGAATCGTCCTCGGACATGTCGGAGGCCCCGCTGCGCACTACGTGCGGCGGGGCCTCCTTCTGTCCTGCGGAAAGATTCTGGGGCTAACGGGCAGGGGCCCGCCGGCTCGTTATCGTGGCGGGCGCGGTTCTAGGGAGCTCGATGGGTCATCTCGCTAGGTAAAAAGATGGTTCGCGGTGGTATTGTTGCTGTGGGCTCAATTCGATATGAAAGGGTGATTTTGGTGTCCAAGATGGATTCTACGCTCTCCTATATTACTGACCAGTTGAAGGCGCTTACCTCGATTGCTTCGCCTACGGGCTATACCCGTGCGGCTACTGATTATCTGGTGGAGACCCTGCGCGATATGGGGTTTGGGCCTGAGCGTTCTAATAAGGGTAACGTGCTTGTTGAGCTTGGTGGCGAGGGCGAGCCGCTCGTATTGGCGAGCCATGTCGATACCCTGGGCGCCATGGTGCGCTCCATCAAGGACAATGGTCGCCTGCGTCCCACGACGCTTGGCGGGCATCAGTGGTCTACGGCCGATGGCGAGAACTGCACCGTTTACACGCGCGATGGCAAAGTCTTTACGGGTGTGGTCCTCAACACCGAGCCTTCGGCGCATGTGGCCGATGAGCCGGTCAAGACCATCGAGAAGAACATGGAAATCCTGCTCGACGAGAATGTCGACAGCAAGGACGACGTGCTTGAGCTGGGTATTCAGACGGGCGATATCATTGCCATGGACCCGCGTACCACGGTGACGGAGAGCGGCTATATCAAGAGTCGCTTCCTTGACGACAAACTGTCGGCCTCCATTTTGCTGGGCTTGGCGCGTGCGGTCGCCGCTGGCGAGGTGACGCTCTCGCGCAAGGTGTCACTGCTCTTTACCGTGTACGAGGAGGTCGGCCACGGCGGTGCCTTTGTGCCGGCCGACACGCGCGAGATGATCAGCGTGGACATGGGCTGCGTGGGCGACGACCTGGGCTGCACCGAGCGCATGGTTTCGATCTGCGCCAAGGATTCGGGCGGTCCGTACAACTACGACCTGGTGACCACGCTGTCCAACATCGCGCGCGAGCTGGAGCTCGATTACGCCATCGATGTGTACCCGCACTACGGCTCCGACGTCGAGGCCACGCTCTCGGCCGGCTACGACATTCGCCACGGCCTGATCGGCCCCGGCGTGTACGCGAGCCACAACTACGAGCGCAGCCACATCGACGGCGTGCGCAATACCTACGAGCTGGTTCGCGCCTACGTACAACGCTAGCGATGCAGCGGCCTCGGCTGATACGGCAGTACCGACCGAGGCCGTCCTCTCTAAGTTGCGGTGAAATAGGGACTGTTTGGCGGTTTTAAACGCTTAAACAGTCCCTATTTCACCGCAATTTATGAAGGGGATGGGGCTACTTAAGTGCGCCGGTCACCGTGCCGCCGCCCAGGACGACGTCGCCGCGGTAGACGACGACGGCCTGGCCGGGGGCGATGGCTCGTTGCGGCTCGTCAAAAGTTAGCAGCATTTGCCCGTCTTCGTCACGCGTAAGGGTCGCTGCCTGGTCTTTCTGACGGTAGCGGTACTTGGCACCTACGCGAATGCCGCCGGCATCCAGCTCGGCCTCCATGCGTGCGTCCGGCGCGCTCCAGATCCACTCATCGGCCGTGAGGGCAGCGGCGGTCAGGTCCTCGGCCTCGCCCAGATGCACGGTGTTGTTAGCGGCGTCGACGCCCGTCACATACACGGGATGCGCCATCGCGACGCCCAGGCCCTTGCGCTGGCCGATGGTATAGCGCAGCGCGCCGTTGTGGCGCCCGACCACGCTGCCATCGCGCCATACGATGTCGCCCGGTGCAGCGGGATGTCCGCAGCGGCGCTCGATATAGCCCGCGTAGTCACCGTCTGGAATAAAGCAGATATCCTCGCTTTCGGCCTTCTTGGCGTTGGCAAAGCCCTGCTCGGCGGCAATCCGGCGCACGTCGCGCTCTTTGTCCAAGCCTGCCAGCGGAAAGATTGTGCGTGCCAGGCGCTCTTGCGTGAGCGAATACAAAAAGTAACTCTGGTCCTTTTTAGGGTCCTCGCCGCGGTGCAGCCGCCAGGTGCCGTCGGATGCCTGACTCGTTTTGGCGTAGTGACCTGTGGCGACGTAGTCGCAGCCCATGTCCAGCGCCGCATCGAGCAGCGCGCCAAACTTAATGTGGCGGTTGCAGATGATGCACGGGTTGGGCGTCAAACCCTCCTGATAGGCAGTCACAAATCGCTCGATAACATTGCGGTCGAAGGTCTGCTGCAGGTCGAGCACATGGTGGGGTATCCCCAGGCGCTCGGCGACGGCCTTTGCATCGGCGATGTCGCGGTCGACTTTGCTCATACCCGTTGCAGGATCGGGCGCGGGGCAGGTGAGGCGCATGGTGGCACCGACGCATTCGTAGCCCTGGCGCTTGAGCAGATACGCGGTCACGCTGGAATCGACGCCGCCACTCATGGCGACGAGCACGCGCTTGTTGTGCATGGGGAGGTTCTCCTTGGTGGCATGTGGCCAAAAAAGAAAAGCGTCGCGGGAGGCTGGTTCCGCGCCGCAGACATTGTAGCAAGTTCGGACGTCTCGTGGGACACCCTGATTGGATGGGCTCAGGCTGCCGGGAGAGAGGAGACCGGCTCGTCCCTGGGCTCAACCTATGGGCGACAGACCTTAGTCCTGGAACAGTGCCGTGGACAGGTAGCGCTCACCGGTATCGGCGAGCAGCGCCACGATGGTCTTGCCCTCGTTCTCGGGGCGCTTGGCCAGCTGCAGTGCGGCCCACACGGCGGCGCCGGACGAAATGCCCACGAGCACGCCCTCCTTGTGGCCCACGGCGCGGCCGGTGGCAAAGGCGTCGTCGTTCTCGACGGGGATGATCTCGTCGTAGACCTGGGTGTCGAGGACGTCGGGCACAAAGCCGGCGCCGATACCCTGGATCTTGTGCGGGCCGGCCTGGCCCTTGGAGAGCACCGGGGAGGTGGCGGGCTCGACGGCGACGACCTGAATCTCGGGGTTCTGCTCCTTGAGGAACTCGCCCACGCCGGTCACGGTACCACCGGTGCCGACGCCGGCGACGAAGATGTCGACCTTGCCGTCGGTGTCGTCCCAGATCTCGGGGCCGGTCGTGGCCTTGTGAATGGCAGGGTTGGCGGGGTTCACAAACTGGCCGGCGATGATGCTGTTGGGTGTCTCCTTCTGCAGCTCCTCGGCCTTGGCGATGGCGCCCTTCATGCCCTTGGATCCGTCGGTGAGTACGAGCTGTGCGCCATATGCCTGCATAAGCTTGCGGCGCTCGACGGACATAGTCTCGGGCATGGTGATGATCACCTTGTAGCCGCGAGCCGCCGCCACCGAGGCGATGCCGACGCCGGTGTTGCCGCTCGTGGGCTCGATGATGGTGTAGTCGCCGCCGCGCACGAGCTTGCCGGCTTTCTCGGCCTCGTCGATCATGTTCTTGGCGACGCGGTCTTTGACGGAGCCGGCGGGGTTGAAGTATTCCAGTTTGACAAGCACGCGGGCCTTGAGGTTCTCATCGGCCTCAAAGTGAGTGAGCTCCAGAAGCGGAGTGTGGCCGATAAGCTGATCGATGGACGTGTAAACATTGCTCATGGTGAACCTCCAAAGTGTTCAAATGCCTGGATACCGTGTGGTTTTACGGTGTGTGTGGCAGCGAAACCCACAAACCTTATGGGTTGTTCGTTTTGCTTTTGGCAAGCATAGTAGACAGTAAAGCCTAGTAACACAATAGGAAATAGAAGATTATTACGAGTCGATTAACCAGCTTGACGGGAATAGGTATTTTCAAAACCAATTTTTCGGCTAGAATTTCTACGAATTAAAAGACCGAAAGGCAGCTATATATATGTTGGTTTCCACAAAGGGCAGATATGCCCTGCGCGTTATGGTCGACCTGGCCGAGCACCAGGCGGCGGGCCGTATTCCCCTCAAAGAGATCGCCGCGCGTCAGGGGATTTCGGAGAAATATCTGGAGAACATTTTGGCCACGCTCGTCCGCGCCAATATGCTCTCGGGCATGCGCGGCAAAGGCGGCGGCTATGTGCTCACGCGCCCGCCCGAGCAGTACACGGTGGGCGAGATCTTGCGCCTGACCGAAGGCAGTCTGGCACCGGTCGCATGCCTGGACGGCGACTGCAAGGGCTGCTCGCGTTCGGACGAGTGCCCCACGCTCGACGTGTGGAAGAACCTGGACAAGCTCATTAACGACTACCTCGACGGCGTGACGCTCGATACGCTCGTCGCCCCCAACGAGGGCTACGACTACGTCATCTAGCCGCACCTGCCATTTGGGGACGGGGTAGAAATGGTCGATTTTCTTGCCCTCTGAGGCTTGGTAAATGACAAGGCCGCCCATCGTTGCGATGGACGGCCTTCGTTTTGGCATGTTGTGGCGGTCCGTATCCGGTCGCATTAGTTCCTGGCGATGCTGTCGAGAATGCTGCGCATAATGGATACCACGATGCTGCCCATAAAGGCCGATCCAAAGCTGGCAATGGAGATACCCGCGCCCAGCAGATTGACCGACAGGTAGCTGGCCAGCTCGAGCATAAAGCTGTTGACTACGAGCTGAAAAATACCAAGCGTGATAATAGTGAGCGGCAGCGAGATGACCGTCAGGAACGGCTTTACGAGCGAGTCGACGATGTTGAGGAACAGTCCCACGAAGGCAAAGCAGACCCAAGCCTCGGCAAAGCCGAAGGGTTGGATACCGGGGACGAGGAACGTGGCGATCGCGATGGCGATCGAGGTGAAGAGCCAGTTAAGCATAAAGCGCATGGCGTGAATCCTTTCTTGCGCCGGGGTTGCTGGCGTCGCGTGAAGCGGCTTGCGGCGGCGACCTGGATGGTTGCGCGGGCGTGCCGCGGTGTTTGGGCGCCCATTGTCTCAAATATTCGTGGAGCTTACGTGCGCATACGGTTTCTGAACGGCGTTCGTCCTGAAAAACGCGCCGCTGGCAGAGAGTCTTGTCGCTTTAGTTTGGTGGTGTGCTAAACTGCTACGGGCAAAAGCCACAGGCGTTGCCCTATTGCATAGAACGGGCGAACGATGCCCGATGTCAGTATCAACTTCGATGCCTTTTGGCGGGTTTGGCGGTGATCGATGAATATCGAGAACATGTTTGACAAGCCTGATGTCAAGCAGCTGGTCCACGCATTTAGCCTTTTGGACGACGAGAAAGATATCCAAGCGTTTTTGACCGATATCTGCACGCCGCGCGAGATTTGCGATCTATCGCAGCGTTTGCAGGTCGCGCGTTACCTGGACGAGGGCGAGCCCTATGTCGAGGTTCAGGCGCGTACCGGCGCGTCGTCCACCACGGTGAGCCGTGTGTCCAAGGCGCTCAACGGCGAGTACGGTGGCTACCGCAAGATCCTCATTAAGCTGGAGGATGGCGAGTAGGCCGCGCCAAAAACGAATTGTGCAAAACCGCTCCTCCGGGGGCGGTTTTTTGATCCCTTGGGGACGGAGGAAAACGGATCACCGGGTTAGACTGACCCTCTCCATGATCCGTTTTCCTCCGTCCCCAAGGGATCAAATCTGTTGGCGTGGGGCAAATCTGTCCGCTTGGGCGGGTAGGATGGATGCATTGATTATTGCGAACAGTTTGAGCGGAGGACCATGCCTGTTCGAATCTATACCACCAATGCCGGCACGGATTTGAGCGATGCCGAGTCGGCGTTGCTTGCCGATCTTATTGCCCGCCACGGGCGTGCCGTGTTGCTGGCACCTACGTTTGCCGAGCTCGACCTGTGCCGTCATGATGCGGCGGAAGCCGGCGTTTCGCTGGGCATCGACTACAAGACGCCTACATCGTGGCTTCGCTCGCTTTGGGAGCTTTTGGGCGACGGGCGAGGTTTTGTCGACAACCTGCAGCGCCAGATGCTGTTCTCGGACATGGTCACGCGTCTCGACGATGCCGACCTGCAGCCGCTTTCGCGCAGCCAGGGCACGGTGCGTATGCTTGCGCGCATGGCCCGCGATGTGCTGCCGGGTGTGGCGGGGACGACGGCCGAGCGATGCCGTGGCAACAATTGCCAGCCTGAGCCAAAAAGCGATGCCGAGGCTCGTGTGTTCGAGCTTTTGCGTGCCTACGCGGGCGGTTTGGACCGTCGAGATATGGTCGAGCCCTGCGAGGCAGCTGACATTATAGCCGGTGCCCTGGCCGATAACCTGCCGGCGTGCGCCCGCGCCGTATGCGTGCGCGGTGTCACGTCGTTTACGCACGGCCTGCTCGAGCTGCTGTCTGCCGTGGCGAACAATGGGGGAGAGGTCGTCGTGCTGCTTGCCCGCGAGCAGGCGGCGATGCGCGAGGAGCTTGCCGCGGCATTTGATGCCCGCGGCGTGCTGTTTGAGGTCGGGCCGCTGGGGGAGGGTGTCGGCGCGTCTGATGCCGCTTGCGGGACCGCCGCTCAGCCTGCCTTTATTGAGGTCGCCGGGCCCCATGCCCGTGCTCATGTCTATGCTGACGCCGTCGATAAGTTGGTGAAAGCGCACAAGGAGTCCAAGGCCGATAAAGCTACTGCAATGCCCACCGACCCCGTGCGCGTGCTCGTCGTTTCTGCCCGGGCACCCCAGCTGTTCGGTGAGCTCGCCTCTCGTCTGGCGGCTCGCCATATCGCTGCCGAGACAACTGAGTTCACGGCGTTTTCCCAATCCATTGCGGGCAGGCAGTTTGCGGCGCTTGCCGGCCTGATCGAGCGCATGAAGGCCGCCGATGAGGGCACGGCGTCAAAGACCGAGTGGTGGCCCGCGCCGGAGCTTACCGACTGGATCTACAGTCCGCTTTCGGGCGCTGATGCCGTCAATGCCCGTGCCTTCGATAAGAATATGCGTCTCTCGCGCAGCAAGACTACCGCGAGCGTTAAGAGCCTGCTGCAGAGTGTCCAAGGCCAGGTGAGGGGCGCGCGCAAGGCGGCGAGCGACGACAACTGGTTTAAGAACGTACCGTGTGTGGTTTCGGACGTGTTCCAGGCGCTGTGGCGTGACAAGCCCGTGACGGCGCTCAAGGCCATGCTTGCCGTTGCCGAGGCGTTGCCCGATCGCGCCCTTGGAGGCCTTGACGGTCAGGCTCGTCGCCAGGCGGAGGTGGCCTTGCTGCGCCACGTCATCGACATCCTTATGAATGGCGCCCGCGTGCTCGACGTGTCGCAGGCCGCGACCGTGCCCGTGCTCGATGGCATTCGCACCAAGGTGGACAAGCGTAGCACCGCCTACGATTACGAGACCTACGAGGTTGACCGTGCGCCACGTGCTCAGGTTCGTTTTGCTTCGCTTGCCGATGCGGCAGCTCTGCGCCCCGGCAGCTACGATGCCGTGCTGTTTGCCGATGTCGATCTGGACAGCTATCCGCTCTCGCACGAGGAGGGGCCGCTGGCCACGCTGACGGCGAGCCTTGGTCGCGAGGGCGTGACGCTTGAGCCCGCGGCCTTGCTGCGCGCGCGCTTTGGCCACGCGATGCAGGCGTCACGCGGCCCGGTTACGCTCGCCCGTGTGACCCACGATCGCCAGGCGCGCGAGTGCTATCCGGCTGCCGTGTGGACCGAGTTGCGGGCGCATGCCGAGGCTGACGGCGCTAAGATCGCTGACGACGCTAAGACCGCTGGTGACGCTAAAGCCGCTGGCGCCGACAAGGCGAAGTGCGTGGGTGAGGGCGATATCGTAAGGGACTTCGATCCCGCGGCAGGCGAAGGTCTCAAGCGCGAGCGCGTGGCCTGTGAGGCCCCTCAGCATCTGAGTGCCGAGGCCGTGCCGTATCTGGTCCTGCGCCGTCGCGATGGCGAGGGCGAGGATGCGCCGCTGGTACCGCGCCTGACGTCTGCCTCGCAGATCGAGGCCTATTCGACCTGCCCGCTATGCTGGTTCGTCTCGTACCGCGTGAAGCCTCAGTCGATTGACGCCGGCTTTGGCAATATGGAGAAAGGCAACTTTGTCCACGACGTGCTGGAACACCTGCACGCCCGTCTGCCCCAGGAGGGCATGGAACGTGTGACGCCCGAGAACCTGCCACGTGCTCAGGAGCTGCTGCGCGAGGTCTTTGACGAGACCTTGGCCGAACATGCCTCCAAGCGTGGCAACGAGGGCCCGCTCGTGCCGCTCTCTCCGGTAGAGGAGCGCCAGGTGGCCGAGATTCTGCCGCAGCTGGAAGGCGTGCTTGCCTATGAAGCCGAGGCGCTGACGCCTTTTGCTCCGCGCTACCTGGAGTTTGCCTTTAACGATCTTAACGTTGAGTATGCCGGCTGGCCGCTCGGCGGGCGCATCGACCGTGTGGACGTGGATGCCGAGAACCGCGCCGTGGTGATCGACTATAAGCACCGCACGGGCGTTGAGGAGTTTAAACTCGCCGACCCCACGGTGCGCGACGAGGAATCGGGCACGGCGCCCATCGACGATCCGCGCTGGCTGCCGCCCCATACCCAGACGCTTATCTATGCGCAGGCCATGCGCCGGGCGCTGGATTTGGATACCCGCGCGGCGCTCTATTTTTCGACCAAGGGCGGCAAACCGGCGCTGCGCGGCGCGGCGAGCGCCGAGCTGCTCGAGGAAGAGCGCGGCGACGGTCGCATCCCGGGCCTTAAGAAAGGTTTCCCCGGCGAGGGCGGCAGCATGGACTTCGACGCCCTGCTCGACCGCGTGGAGACCGGCATCGCCGAGCGCCTGCGCGAGCTCGAGGCGGGCAACGTCGCTGCTGTCGACCCGGCGTCGACGCAGGCCGCGCATGCCCACTGCTCGTATAACCACGAAGGAACGTTTGTAAGGAGGGACGTGTAGACCATGGATCTTTCGACCTTGATGCCGCAACAGCTGCAGATCGTCAAGACGCTCGACCGTCCGCTGTTTGTCTCGGCGGGCGCCGGTTCGGGCAAGACCTTTACCCTCACGCGCCGCATCGTCTACGCGCTCTCGCCCGAATCCGGTCCGTTCGTTGAGCATCTGGACCAGGTGCTCGCCATCACCTTTACCAAGGATGCCGCGGCCGAGATTCGCGACCGCGTGCGCCGTGCGCTTATCGACGAGGGCATGGACGAGGAAGCACTGACCGTCGACGACGCGTGGATCTCGACCATTCACGGCATGTGCTCGCGTATCCTGCGCGCGCATGCGCTGGAGCTGGGCATCGACCCCGAGTTCACGGTGCTCACCGATACCGACGAGCTCATGGACCAGGCTGTTGAGCATGTGCTGGCCCGCGCGACGGCGCCCGATGCCGCCCCCGAGCTCGCGGCATCGCTCAAGGCCCTCTATGCCTGGTATCCCATGGCGGGCGAGGGCGGTTCCTTTGGCGCCGGTACGACCATCAAGGGCCTGGTGCGCGAGCTGTTGGAGCTGTCGAGCCAGCTGCCGGGCGGTATGGACGACGTGCGCGTGGCGCGCGGCCAGGCCGATACCTCGGCCCTTGCCGATGCCTATCGCGCGGCTCTGGGCGCAAGCAAGGCCGCGACCGAGAAGGCGCAAATGGCGCTCGATGCCATCGACGCGTTCGAGGCGAGCGGCAAGACCATGGCCGATGCGGCGCGACTCATGATGTCGTGCACCATGCCGCGCGCGAGCAAGGCATTCCCTAAGGAGCAGGTCGAGCTGCTCAAGGCCGAGGCCGCCGATGCGTTTATCAGTATCGTGCTTGCCTGCGGTGGCCCGGCGCTCGATGCGCTGGTGGGCCTGGCCCGTTCCGTGGAGGTCGAGTATCGCGCACTGAAGGCCGCCCAGTCCGCCCTCGATAATAACGACCTGCTGCGTATGGCCTACGAGGCCCTGCGCGATTACCCTGCCATCCGTGCTGCGTACGAGGGCCGCTTTAAGATGGTCATGATCGACGAGTTCCAGGATACCGACCAGATGCAGGTCGATCTGATCCGTTACCTGACGGGTGCGGGGGAGCGCGCGCTGTGCACCGTGGGCGATGCACAGCAGTCGATCTATCGCTTCCGCGGCGCCGAGGTCGAGGTGTTCCGTCGCCAGGAGCGCAAGGTAGGCGCTTCGGGCGCGGCGGCAGCTGCCAGCACCCCGGGCGCCGTCCTCGCTTCGTCCGAGGTGTCGGCCTCGTCCGGGGCACCGGCCGGTGAACTCGTCAAGCTCGTGCGCAACTTCCGCAGCCATGACGAGGTGCTGCGTTACGTGGCGCGCGTCTTCGATGGCGATGACGGCGGCCTGATGCAGGGCTTTTTGGATCTTGAGGCGAGCGACGGCCGCAAGGACACGCTGGTGGCAGACGCCTCGCGTCGCCAGGCCCTCTTTGTTGCCGGCGGCAGTACGCAGGAGCGCACACAGGCCAAGGCCCGTGCGATCGCCGAGCGCTTCCGCGCGCTTGCCGATGCCGGCCAGCCCCAGGGCGGCATGGTGCTGCTGCTGGGCCGCATGACCAACGCCGACGTCTACGCCCAGGCCTTCCGCGACCAGGGGCTCGACTGCGTCATCGCGGGCGGCTCGGTCTTTGCCCAAGCAGCCGAGGTGCAGACGGTGCGCGCCCTGGTTTGTGCGCTCGCCAATCCGGCCGATACGGCGCAGGGCCTTATGCCGCTGCTCGCCTCGCCGATGTTTGCACTCGGCGCCCAGGAGTTCCTGGCGCTGGCGACCAAACTCGACGATCAGACGGGCGAGACGTCGCGCCGCAACATCGATGCGGGCATCATGAGCGATTCCGATGTGCCGGGTTTGCAAGACTTGCCGCTCGTGACGCGCGCCCGCGAGGTGCTGCGGTATGCGCTTCGTCGCGTTGGCCGCGATTCGTTCGCCGCCATCGCGCGCGACGTGGTCAACGCCTCCGGCTGGTTTGTACGTCTGGCACAGCGTGGTCCCGAGGGCAAGGCCATTGCCGCCAACGTGCTCAAGGCGCTCGATGCCGTGGCCGAGGCGGAGGCCGAGTTCGGCAACTCGCCGCGTTCCATCGCGCTGGCCTTCGACCGCTTCTTGGCGGGCAAGGAAGCCCCGGGTGCCCTCAACGAGGGGGGCGACGGCGCGGTGCGCATCATGACGGTGCATGCCTCCAAGGGTCTGGAATATCCGGTCGTGGCGGTCGCCGAGTGCTTTGGCGTGCGTAAGTCCTCGGGTGCGGCACAGATGGGTCGCGTCGAGGGCGGAGCACAGGTCGTGGCACTGCCGGCACGTTTCGACGGCGTTAAGCTCGCCGACGGTACCTTTGTGAAGGGCGACGACGTCAAAAAGCAGTTTGAGCATGCGTTTAAGGGCAAGGGCACGTCGCTGTGGCTGCCGCCGGAGCTCATGGAGGACGTCTGTGCGACGGGCTCTCCCGCCGAGGCATTTGCCCGCCTGCGCAACGACGACCTGCGGCTTTCGCTCGAGGAGCGGGCCCGCTTGCTCTACGTTGCCATGACGCGTGCGCGCGAGCTGGTGATCTTGGCGATGGATGCTGGCGTGAGCCGTGGCAAGGTGACGGCGCCGACCTTCGATGTCGAGACCGATCTGACCTACGACGTGCTGCGCCGTATTTTGCCGACCGACGCTCTGGACATGCCGCAGCTCGATGCCGACCGCCTGGTGTTCGACAACTCCCAGCCGGGCGACTACGAGCTCATTTCGCTTTCGGACTTTACCTTTGGCGAGCAGGCGTTTGAGGCCAACGCTTCGCTGGATGCCGAGGGCAGGCTTGTTCGTGGCGATGCCGATGCCGCCGATAATGCTGCGCGCTCAACCGTCCCCGGTCCTGCCGACCCCAAGCCCGATTCGTTTGAGCTTGTGTATTCCCAGGCAGTGGGCGTGCGCATGGGCATCTGTCCGTATCCGATGCGTGATTCGTATAGCTACTCGTCAATCGCCGCGGCGCTCCATGCCGAGACGGAAGATCGTGCCGCCGAGGCACACGTGCCCATGGACGAGGCCGGCGATGATGCGGAGTCGGATGGCTCGGAGATGACGGATGCAGACGTGGCTGCCGTTGAGCCCGCCGGCAACCCCATGGCGCTGGGCTCGGCGTTCCATGCCGCCTGCCAGTGGCTGATCGAGATGGGTGCCGATGCGCTGCCCGCTGAGCGTGCCGATGCGCTGGCGCGCCTGTGGTGCCTGACGCCGGAGCAGCGTGAGCGCTTCGACGTTGCCCTGGACCGCTGGCTCAAGTCGGCTGTTCGTGCCGACTTGCTCGCGTGGCCGTGCGTTCGCGCCGAGGTGCCGTTCTTTTCACTGGGCTGCGAGGACGAGGACATCGCTCGCTACGGTGCTTATGCCGAGGGCGCCATCGACGCTTTGGCGACGAACCCGGCGGATTCGTCATGTGCGCTGGTCATCGACTACAAGACGGGCGGCGCGCCGGACGAGACGCCGGAACAGCTGCAGGAGAAGCACGCCCTGCAGGCGCGCGTCTACGCCGACGTTCTGCGCAGGGCGGGCTTTGAGGCTGTGACCGTCAAGTTCGTTCGCGTGGAGCAGGCCGATCCGACTCTCTTCGTCAATCCCGCCGAGCCCCAAGTAGTCACCTACAATCTCTAGCCCTCAGATAGCTTGCGGTGGAATAGTTCCTGTATTGCGGCCCAGATGGCCCAAGCGGGAACTATTTCACCGCAACTCAAGAGGAGCCGTGTGGGTTTGGCTAGGTTCGGGTGCTGTCCGTGCCGTGGGGTAAAATCGTTCAGTCAGAACACGAACCCGCATCGGAGCTCATCACATGGCATTCGTCCATCTGCACAACCACACTGTCTTTTCCATGCTCGACGGCGCAACCCGTATCCAGGATATGGTCAACCGTGCCGTTGAGCTGGGCATGCCCGCCGTGGCCATTACCGACCACGGCTACATGTATGGCGTGCCCGACCTGGCGCTGGCCTGCGACGCCGTCAACCACAACACGCCCGAGTACAAAACCTGGAGCCACGACAAGGCCTTCCTGGAAAAGGACCGCCGCGACGAGCTGGTGGAGCCCGATCCCGAGGAAAACCCGCGCGAGCATGCCCAGTATGTGAAGGACATGGCCATGTGGGACGAGAAGGGCAACATCGACGAGCTCAAGCCGCCCCTGGTCATCAAGCCCATCTTTGGCTGCGAGGTCTACTTTACGCCGGACGAGACCCTTGCTCGCGACCACAAGCCCGAGCTCTACCACATGATCCTTCTGGCCAAGGACCAGGAGGGCTACGTCAACCTGATGCAGACGGTTTCCGAGGCCGCCGTGCAGGGCTTTTACTACAAGCCGCGCGTGACGCTCGACAACCTGCGCCGCCACGCCAAGGGCATGATCTGCACGAGCGCCTGCATCGCGGGCATCATCCCCAAGTACATCGACCGCGGTGACATGGAGGGCGCCATCAAGTGGGCCGAGACCTTCCGTGACACCTTCGAGCCCGGCGACTTCTACATCGAGATCCAGGAACACGGCATCACCACCGACAACGGCCTGACCGACGAGCAGATGGACCGCACGCTCATCGACATCGCCAAGCAGGTGGGCGTCAAGGTCATCGCCACCAACGACTTCCACTACCTGCGCCGCGAGGACGCGCCCGTGCAGGACGTCATCATGTGCATTGGCATGAACGCCAAGGTCGACGACCCTAACCGCATGCGCATGACCGGCTCGGAGTTTTACATGAAGACCGAGGAGGAGATGCGGGCGATGTTCCCGTATTGCCCCGAGGCCTGCGACAACACGCTCGAGATCGCCGACAAGTGCTACGTTGAGCTGGACTGGGACTCCATCATCCTGCCGCGCTTCCCGTTGCTCGATCCCGGCGAGACGCACGAGAGCCAGTTCCGCCGCGAGTGCGAGAAGGGCCTGCGCCAGCACTACGGTGACGACTGGGCCACGCGCGAGATCGGCGGCGTCAACATCAAAGAGCGCTTTGAGTACGAATACAAGGTCATCTGCGACAAGGGCTTTGCCGCCTACTTTTTGATCGTTGCCGAGTACGTGCAATGGGCCAAGGACAACGGCATCGGCGTCGGCCCCGGCCGTGGCTCGGCCGCCGGCGCTATCGTCGCCTACGCCATGAACATCACCGCGTTCGACCCGCTCGAGAACGGCCTGATGTTCGAGAGGTTCCTGTCCCCGCAGCGTACCGAGATGCCCGATATCGATATGGACTTCGACGATGAGCGGCGCCTCGAGGTCGTGGAGCACGTTCGCCAGCTCTACGGCCCCGAGAAGGTTACCCACGTCATCACCTACTCGACCATTAAGGCCAAGCAGGCCATCAACGACGCCGCGCGCGTCCTGGACTACCCGGTCTACATGGGCCAGCGCCTGTCCAAGATGGTCTCGAGCGACCCCAAGGTCAAGCTCAAGCAGGTGCTCGAAAAGCAACCCGGCAAAGAGGATCTGTTTAACCCCGACTTTGCCGAGGCCTATAAAAAGGACGACGACGCCCGCCGCATCATCGACACGGCGCTCTCGATCGAGGGCCTTACCCGTGGCGAGGGCGTGCACGCGTGCGCCGTTCTGATTTGCCGCGACCCCGTCAACGAGCACGTGCCCACCAAGCTCGATACCAAGGGCGGCGTCGAGATTACCCAGTACGAGGGCCATACCGTTGCCGACATGGGCCTGCTCAAGATGGACTTCCTGGGTCTGCGTACGCTGACGGTTATCTCCAAGGCCAAGGCCAACATCAAAAAGAACTTCGGCATCGACATCAAAGAGGAAGAGATTCCCTTTGACGACCCCGAGATCTTTAAGCTCATGGGCTCCGGCCACACCGCCGGCGTCTTCCAGGTCGAGTCCGCCGGCATGACGGCCACGATCAAGAACATGAAGCCCACCGAGTACAAGCACGTCGTGGCATTGATCGCTCTGTACCGCCCGGGACCGCTGGGCGCCGGCATGGTTTCGTCCTATATCAACCGTATGAACGGCAAGGAACCGGCTGTCTCCTACGACGACCGTCTGGACGACATCCTGGGCGAAACCTACGGCACCATGGTCTATCAGGAGCAGGTTATGCTCATCTCCGTCGAGATGTGCGGCTTCTCCAAGGGCGAATCGGACTCGCGTATCCGTAAGCCCGTGGCTAAGAAAAAGATCAAGCTGCTCACGTCGACGGTGCTCCACTGGGAGGATGGCTCGGACGAGACCACCTACGACCACTGGATGAACGGCGCTATCAAGAACAACTACACGCGCGAGGTCGCCCAGAAGATTTGGGACGATGTTCTTGAGTTCGCGTCCTACGCCTTTAACAAGTCGCACTCCGCCGGCTACGCCATCCTGGTTATGCAGACGGCGTGGCTCAAGGCGCACTATCCGCACGAGTACATGGCGGCCGTTCTGACGTCCTATACGGGCAAGACCGACAAGATCGTTCACTACGTCTCGGCGTGCCGTCACGACGGCATCCCCGTGCTGTCGCCAGATGTCAACGAGTCCGGTACTGAGTTCACGGCTACCAAGGAGGGCGTGCGCTTTGGTCTGGCCGGCATCCGCGGCGTGGGCACCGGCGTGGCGCAGGCGATTATCGCCGAGCGCGAGGCGGGCGGTCCGTTTAAGACGCTGCACGACTTTGTCGAGCGCGTGGACTCGAGCCAGGCCAACCGCCGTGTGATCGAATCGCTCATCAAGGCAGGCGCCTTCGACTCCACGGGGTATCCGCGTCGCCAGATGATGCACTTTGTGGATAAGAACAACCCTGAGAACATCATCGATGCCGCGGTGAAGCGCCAGAAGGATCGTGCGAGCGGCCAGACGTCGTTCTTCGACATGTTTGGTGATGTTGAGGGCTCGGGCTTTGAGGTGAGCGTGCCCGATCCGGATGGCCAGGAGTGGGACCGCCACCTTAAGTTGAGCCAGGAGAAGGAGGTTCTGGGCATCTATGTCTCGGACCACCCGCTGCGCCCGTTTGAGTATGCGCTGGCCAAGGCACGCGACTTCTCGTTCTCGCAGATCGACACTGGCTACGAAGTTCAGAATCCTACGGGCGGTACCATCAACCAGGAGATTCCCGAGGGCAAGGCGCTGTGGTGGGCCGGCATGGTCTCGAGCGTGTCCAAGCGCGTGACCAAAAACGGCGACCCCATGGGCATCGTGCAGCTCGAAGACATGGAAGGCGAGGCCACGGTCGTGGTGTTCCCCAAGACCTACAAGGAGGCCGAGGGGTATCTGTATGGCGAGGTCGATCCCGAGACCGGCGCGCAGCTGTCCGACGCGTTTGTGCGCATTAAGGGCAAGCTCGAGCGCTCGGACCGCGGCGACCAGATCATTGCGCAGGAGATTGTGCCGCTGGAGCTTAGCGAGGAGAAAAACAAGCCCAAGGTCTTTGAGGTCATGGTGCCCAACAGCCGATTTAGCCAGGGCAATATGGCGCGCCTGGCCACGGTGCTCACCACCAACCCGGGCGGCGACCGCGTGGAGATCTTTATTGAGCAAGTCGACGGGCGCGTGCTGCGTGCCGAGGTGCCGGCCAAGGTCAATGCACGCTCGATTCCGCTGCTGGCAGAGGCAAAGGCCATCGTCGGCAACCAAGGCCGCGTGACGGTTATCTAAGCTACCCCGGGTGAGATTGGAGGAAGTGATGGCGCAGGGGACGTTTGTGCAGGCGCTCCGGAAAGAGGCGGCGCTGAGTGGCACCTTTATGAAGGGGCGTTCGCTCATGCTCAACGGCGCCGTGCTGTCGATCGAGGACAGCGGCTCGCGCTTCTCCAAAAACGTGACGGTTGAGGGCTCGGTGCGCGGTTCGCGTGGCGACCTGTACAAGACGCGCGTGGCGCTCGACATGGACGAGCACGAGGTGATCGACTACGACTGCGATTGCCCCGCTGCCTATCGCTACCCCGGCATGTGCAAGCACGCTATTGCCACGGCTCTGGCGTATTTGGATGCCAGCGGCGCCGAGCCCGTCGAAGGTTTGCGCACGCCGGTCCGCACGTTTGCGGCGCAGCCGAAACAGCCCGCGCGCAACGCGCCCAAAGCGCCGGCCGTCAATCCCAACTTTCCCTTTCCGGCGCCCGTCCCCACGAGTCCCAGCCTCATGGCGGCGCTCTCCGATCTTTCGGACGCGCGCATGGATGAGCTGGCGAGCATGCGCCGCAAGCTCGCCGGCAGTGTGGATCCCGATGCCCCCAAGGCGGTGTTGGAGCCCTCGCTGGTGCCGTATTACAATCCACTGTTTGCCGAGCGCTTTAGCTGGGCGCTCGAGCTTCGCATTCGCTGTGGATCGGTCTCCTACGTGGTCAAGGACATCGACGGCATGGCCGATGCCTACGTGCGCGGCGGCACCTTCTCGTACGGCAAGAAGCTCACGTTTGTCCATACGCCCGAAGCCTTCGAAGACGTGTCGACAAAGCTGCTCAACCTTGTTGTGACGACAGTTGCCTATCTCGATGACATCACAAGCTCGCGTTCGGCGTCGTACGACTTTGCCCGCAGCGGTTTTGTCGCCGAGCGTCAGTTGCCGCTGTCCGAGCATAGCATCGTATATGTGCTGGACCTGTTGCGCGGCCAGACCATCTCTTTTGAGCCCGCCTGGTCGCGGGGGACGACGACGCATCGCACCTATGACGTGGCGGTTGAGATGCCTCCGGAAGGGGAGGACGAGGCGCTGTCTGAGCGCCCACCGCTCCTTGCCGCCAAAATCGCGCCGGCGGCTGGTGGCAGCTACGATCTACGCCTGCCGGCCGATGCATACTGCTTTGCTTCGGGCGACGTTGCCTATCTGGTCGACACCCGCCGTGCGCGCCGCGCCGATGTAGCGTTTGCCCAGCATGCGGCGCCGTTCCTATCGCGCTTACTGCCCTGTCGCACGCCGATCCATATCGCTGTCGACCAGGTGGGGGAGTTCTGTCGTATGGCGCTGCCCATTTTGCGCGACTATACCGACCTTACCGCGCCCGCCGCGCTCGATACCGTGGCGCCCGAGCCGAGCTTTGCTATGGCGATCGGCGTCGACGATGGGCTTGTGACCTGCAAAATTACGGTTGCCTACGGCGACTGGTCGGCAGATCTCTTTAGCCTGGGCGCTCCGGGCAGCCCCTTCGAAGAGCAACGCCCCGGCGTGCCGCCCCGCGACGAGGTGGCAGAGTTTCGTGTTATGGACACGGCGGCCCTGTACTTCGATTTCTACGAGGGCGGTCTGGCGTTTGAGGAGCGCGATGACGAGAGCTTGTTCTGCCTGCTGACCGAGGGCCTGTCCGCCCTGTCCGAGCTGGGTGAGGTCATGCTCAGCGACCGTCTGCGCCAGATTTCGGTGCGACCCGCGCCCAAGCTCTCGGTTCGTGCGACCGTCAAGAGCAATCTGCTCGACGTCGAACTGGGCGCGAGCGGCCTTTCGGCGTCAGACCTTGCCATCTACCTCGACTCCTACAAGCGTCACCAGACGTTTGCGCGCCTTACGTCCGGCGACATCATTCGTTTGGACGAGGGTGCCCGAGCCGCGTTTGGCCTTGCCGAGGATCTGGGGGTCGATGCTGTTGACCTGCTCGACGGCGTGTCGCTTCCCGCGTCGAGCACCCTGTTCGTCGATAGCATGCTCGCGCGCACGCCCGCGCTCGAGGCCGATCGCGACGCTGCGTTCCGCCGCACCGTCGAGCGCTTGGATACGCTCGGCAAGATGGACTTTACGGTGCCGGTCTCGCTCAAGGCCACACTGCGCGGCTACCAGGTCGACGGATACCAGTGGCTCGGCTCGCTCGAACACCTGGGCCTTGGCGGCATCTTGGCCGACGACATGGGCCTGGGCAAAACGCTGCAGATGATCGCGCATATCCTGGCGCGCGTGGAAGCGGGGGACATTAAGCCCACGCTTGTGGTGTGCCCTGCGTCGCTCGTGTACAACTGGACTGCCGAGCTGGAGCGCTTCGCCCCGTCGCTCGATGTGTGCGCCATCGTGGGCGCCAAGGCCCAGCGTCGCGTGCAAATCGCCGGCGTGGCCGAGCATAACGTGGTCGTGACGTCGTATGACCTTATGCGGCGCGATATCGACGAGTACGTCGAGCAGGACTTTGCCCGCGTGGTACTCGATGAGGCCCAGTACATTAAAAACCCGCTCACCCAGGTGGCGCGTGCCACCAAGCGCCTGCCGGCCGGCGTGCGCTTTGCCCTGACGGGCACGCCCATCGAAAACCGCCTATCCGAGCTCTGGAGCATCTTCGACTTTTTGATGCCGGGCCTACTTGGCACGCGCGAGTCGTTTGCCAAGCGCTTCGAAAGCCCGGTCGAGCATGCCGAGGGCGACAGTGCCGCCCGCCTGCAAGCGCTCGTGTCGCCGTTTGTGCTGCGCCGTGTCAAGGAAGACGTGGTGGCCGACCTGCCCGAGAAGATCGAGGATACGGTCATGGCGCAGCTTACCGGCGAGCAGCGCAAGCTCTACCTGGCCAACCAGGACCGCATCGCCCAACAGGTGCAGCACCGCGAGTCATCCGAGTTTAAGAAAGACAAGCTCAAGGTGCTCGCCGAGCTCACCAAGCTGCGCCAGATCTGCTGCGACCCGCGTCTGCACTACGAGGATTACAAGGCGGGGAGCGCCAAACTCGATACGTGCATGGAGCTCGTGCACGGCGCACTCGACGGCGGGCATCGCATCCTGTTGTTCAGCCAGTTTACGGGTATGCTCGATATCATCGGTAAGCGCTTGGCCAAGGAGGACATCGACTTCTTTAAGCTCACGGGCGCTTCGTCTAAGGAGAGCCGCGCCAAGATGGTCGCGCAGTTCCAGGAGGGCGAGGTTCCGGTCTTTTTGATTTCGCTCAAGGCGGGCGGCGTGGGCCTTAACCTGACGGCTGCCGACGTGGTCATCCACTACGACCCGTGGTGGAACGTGGCGGCGCAGGACCAAGCAACTGACCGTGCACACCGTATTGGCCAGCAACATACCGTGACCGTGTACAAGCTCATCGCCAAGGACACGATCGAGGAACGCATTATGCGGATGCAGGAGTCTAAGCGCGACCTGGTCAACAGCGTGCTCGGCGGCGACGGCATCTCGTCGGCACTGTTCACGCGCGAGGATGTTCTGGCGCTGCTCGGCGGCGACGGGCGTTAACCCGCTCGGGTGAGGCCGCCAGGGCGGATAGCCCGCGCTGTCCCATCGTCCCCGCTCGTTATGTGTTCATTTGCAATGCCGTGGATGGTTTGTCTGCCTTTGGGCATAAGAACCATCAAGAACATTGGCACATCAGCAAAGGAGAACATCATGGCGAAATTCTTTAAGGACCCCGACGGCAAGCTCATCGCTGCCCTTGGCGACGACGTTGCGACCCCTGCCGGTTGCACGGAGCTGACCGCAAACACTGAGGACGCGGCGCATGAGAAGCACGTGCCTGTTGTCGAGACCGAGCGCGACGGTCACGTGATTCGCGCCCGCGTTGGCTCGGTCGAGCACCCCAGCCTGCCCGAGCACTACATTGAGTGGATCGCCCTTGAGGCCGAGGGCCGCTTAGAGGTCCATTACCTTGAGCCCGGCATGAAACCCGCGACGTTTTTCGCGGGCGGCTCCAAGACCGGTACCGTCTATGCCTACTGCAACCTGCACGGGCTGTGGTCCGCGACATTCTAGGAGCGCGCCCCCGCTCGGGGTATCATAGCTAGCATATGCACATGCAAGCGCCGGCTGCATTATGCGGCCGGCGCTTTTACTACGATTTCGATGGTTTACGACGGAAAGGGCTGGGCCATGAAGCTCGCGCTTGCACAGATCGATATGCGCCTGGGTGATATTGAGGGCATTTGCGGCCGCATTGAGGACCAGGCTCGTCTGGCCCACGAGCGCGGGGCGCGCGTGCTGTGCGTTCCGGCTCCGCTCTTTATGGGCGCCATGCCCGGTGGCCTGGTGGGCGCTGCCGACTTTGAGCACGACATGCTTGCCGGCTTGACTGGTGTCGCCGAGCGTATCCAGGAGCTTGACATGATCTGCATCGTGCCCGCGGCGGTTTCGTTTGAGGGCCAACCGCTGCTCGACTACATGATGCTCAAGGACGGTCATGTGGTGCCGGCGCGTTCGAGCATTGCCTTGCAGCGTGGCGAGAACAACGACACGCGTTGGGCGCCGCCGGTGTTCGACGTGGACGGCGTGCGCATCGCCGTAATTTTTGACTTGGACCGCGAACTCGAGATGTTGCCGACCGGTGTTGACCTCATTGCGTATTTCCAATTCAACGCGTTTGACATGACCGACCGCGAGACTGCCGCCATTGCCGCCGTTCGCAGCGGCGCCTACCGCAAGGTCGCCTCCAAGCGCAGCGTGTGGTTTGCCTGCATGGCGCCGGTCGGTGCCTATGACGAGTCGGTGTATACCGGCGGTTCGTTTGTGCTCGACGACTGCGGTCGCGTGGTGGCCCAGGCGCCGTGCTTTGAGGAGAGCCTGCTGGTTCAGGAGATTCAGCGCGGCGTGATGCTCGATGCCCTGGAGGATCACGAACTGCCCGAGTTCCGTTCCGAGGAGTGGCTGTGGCAGGCGCTGGTGCTCGCCGTGCGCGACAACGCCCGAGCCCACGGTGCGTCGCGTGCTGTGGTGGCACTCGAGGGTGACTTGCCGTCGTCCCTGCTGGCGGCGCTGGCCGTCGACGCTCTGGGCCCGCGCAATGTGATTGGCCTGGTGCTGGGGCGCAACCGTATCTTTACGCCGGCGCAGGAAGAAGCCGAGGCTGCCCGCTGTGCCGCCGTCCGCGCCATCGCCGAGCGTCTGCACATTCGCACCGTCGAGCGCGATGCACCGGATGCGGCGCGCGTGCTCGATCGCGACGTGTCGGCGGGCGATGCCGAGCGCCTGCGCTCGCGCACGCTGGGCCTGATGCTGGAGGATACGGCGCTCGAGCTGGGTGCGATGGCGCTGAGCCCGCTGTCCAAAACCGAGTACGCGCTGGCGGCGCCGGCGCTTTGCGGCGGCTACCAGGGCGACTTTGCGCCCTTTGGCGATGTGTACCTGTCGACGCTTGAGTTTGTGGCGCGTGTGCGCAACCGCACGTCTGCCGTGGTGCCCCAAGAGCTCGTGACGCTCAACGCAGTGGAAGATTGTATGGAGCGCGTGCTGGCGCAGGCGCTCTCGACGCTCGACGGTCCGGTCGATATGCTCGATCGTGCGGCACAGCTGCTCGGCGGGCTTGAGCCGGGTGAGGTCGATGGCGCGCTCGAGGCGCACGTGGACCGCAATCGATCTTTCGACGACATCCCGATGGCCGCTGGCAAGCCTGAGGCCTGCTCGCTGCTGCTGATGCTCGTTCGACAGGGTGAGGCTGCCCGCCGCATGTTGCCGATGGCGCCGATCGTCTCGGCCCGTTCGTTTGCCGAGCGTGCCTGGCCGTATATGCTCGCGTGGTCCGACCTGGGGCTTAACGGCAAGGAGCGTATGACGGTCGATTCGCTGGCGCGCGCCGAGGTGCGCCGTTTTGCTGACGAGGATACGAGCGAGCGCGTGCGAAACGAGATGATGGGCGTGCTGGGCGAGCTACTGGGTATTTCGCCCGAGCAAATGGAGGAGCTGCGCTCTGAGGACGGTCAGCGTCGTTTACACGAGGGAATGAAAAAGTTCGAGGGCGAGGTTCAGGACGCCATCGATAAGATGATGGGCGGCCAGGGTGGCCCGCAGGGTGGGCCCCAGGGTGGCCCGATGCCGCATCCGCCGGTTGATCCCCGACAATTTCCGTTCTTCTCTCAGAACTAGGTCGCTGCGCGCCCGCCAGAGCGGCAATCTGCCTTTCAATCGTCGGACATGACCGCCAGGTCAATGCCCTCCTCTTTCAAGGCACCTTGCTCGCTCTGGCGGGCGCTCGCTTGCGTATACTCAACCTACAATTCGATCTCGGCTGACTTATAGGGCTAGCGTTGTGTTATTCTAGAACAGACGTTCGTGAATGATGCGCGGGGCCTTGTCTTGCGCTGTGCTTGTGGCGAGGGGAGGTCGGCTTGGTTATCTTGGGCATTGACCCCGGTTTGGCTCATACGGGTTGGGGGATTATCGAGGAGCGGCGTGGCGAGGTTCGCTGCCGTGCCTATGGCTGCATCGAGACCAGTGCCGGAAGTCCGCTCGCGGTGCGCCTGTCGCATATCGCCCATGACCTTAAGGATGTCGTTGAGCGTTATCGACCCGACACGGCTGCTGTCGAGAGCATCTACTTTGGCGCCAACGTTCGTTCGGCCATTCCCACGGCGCATGCCCGCGGTGCCGCGCTCGTGGCGCTTTCGGAATGTGCGCTCGAGATTGGCGAATACACGCCCATGCAGATCAAGCAGGCCGTGGTGGGCACGGGTGCTGCGGGTAAACGGCAGGTTGCCTACATGGTGCGCACGCTCACACAACTCGATCACGACCCACACCCAGACCATGCCGCCGATGCGCTGGCCTGCGCCATCTGTCACGTTAACCTAAGCCGCACCCGGGCACTTACCGGCGGCGAGTTCTATCAACAGAGAGGAACCGGATACTGATGATCTCCCAGCTCCATGGAACGCTTATCGAGGCCACGATGAGCTCGGCCGTCGTCGATGTATCGGGCGTGGGCTTTGAGCTCGGTATTTCGGGTAGCACTGCCGCCACGCTGCCTACGCCCGGCGGCGAGGTTCGCCTCTATACCCGTATGCAGGTACGCGAGGACGCCATGACGCTCTTTGGCTTTGCCTCCAAGGACGAGCGCACGATGTTCGATCGGCTCGTGTCCGTCTCGGGCGTCGGTCCGCGCCTGGCGCTTGCCGTGCTTTCCACCTATACCGTGGGACAGCTGTATTCCCTGGTGATGGCCGAGGACGACAAGGGTATGGCCAAGGTTCCCGGTGTGGGCAAAAAGACCGCGCAGCGCCTCATCTTGGAGCTCAAGAGTACCTTTGCCAAGGACAAGGGCTTTGTTCCGGTCGACGTAATTCCCGGTCAGGTTGCGATGCCGGTCCCCGCCGCCGCTCCCTCGGCGATCGATGACGCTCGTGCGGCGCTCCTCTCCATGGGCTTTAGCCCGCAGGAGACCGAGGTCGCCCTGAGCGGGTATGATGGGCAGGATATGCGTGTCGAGGATTTGCTCGGCGCGGCGCTTAAGCGACTCGGAATGGATGCGTGATGTGGGAAGCCGATGACTCTCAGGACCTGTGGGCGACGCCCGGCAACTCGCCGGCGGCATCCATGGCGCACGGTGAGCGCATGGTGGGCTCGGAACTGACACCCGAAGACCTCGATGTCGACCGTACCCTGCGTCCCCAGCGCCTAGACGACTACTGCGGTCAGGAGCATATCAAACAGAGCCTTCGTGTGCTGATCGAGGCGGCGCAGAGCCGTGGCGAGACGCTCGACCACGTGATCTTCTCGGGTCCTCCGGGTCTGGGCAAGACCACGCTGGCCACGGTTATCGCCAACGAGTTGGGCGCTCAGATCAAGACGACGAGCGGCCCGGCCATCGCGCGTACCGGCGACCTGGCGGCTATCCTTACCAACCTGCAGCCGGGTGACGTGCTGTTTATCGACGAGATCCACCGTCTCAACCGTTCGGTCGAGGAAGTCCTGTATCCCGCTATGGAGGACTTTGCGCTTGATATCGTGATTGGCAAAGGCCCGGCCGCTCGCTCGATTCGCCTGGATATCCCCAAGTTTACGCTGGTGGCGGCAACGACCCGCTCGGGTATGTTGACTGGTCCACTGCGCGACCGCTTTGGCATTTCGTATCGCCTGGACTACTACACGGTCGAGGAACTCGCCCAGATCGTGACGCGCTCGGCGACCATCCTGGGTGTGACGATCGACCATCCCAGCGCACTCGAGATCGGCTCGCGCTCGCGTGGCACGCCGCGCTTGGCCAACCGTCTGCTCAAGCGTGTGCGCGACTATGCGCAGGTGCGCGGCAACGGTCCTATTGAGCTTGATATCTGCCGTCGGGCACTCGAGTTCTTCGAGATCGACGAGCTTGGTCTGGACTGGATGGATATTCGCATCTTGGAGACGCTTGCCAAGACGTTCTCCGGCCGTGCCGTGGGTCTGACGACCCTTGCCAGCGCGGTAGGCGAGGACCCGGGTACGCTCGAGGATGTCTATGAGCCCTATCTGCTGCAGTGCGGTTTGATGATTCGCACGCCCCAGGGTCGCCAGGCAACGCTTCGCACCTTTGAGCACTTGGGCATCGAGCCGGCCGTTTAGAGACGGGTTTGTTTTGGCTTGTCTGTAGGCTATCGCTGAGCATTGGATAAACATATCGCCATTCATCGGTTACGGGTGTTTTACTATTGCGCGCCCGTGCTATGCTGAATTGGTCTTTTTCTCATTCGGTAACGAAAGGACCGCCCATGCCTACTGACATCGAAATCGCACGTTCCGTCACGCCGCTGCCCATTACCGAGGTGGCTAAGAACGCCGGCGTCGACGTAAAGCACCTGATTCCGTACGGCTTCGACAAGGCTAAGGTCGACTATTCACTGCTCAACGAGCCGACCAATCATCAGGCCAAGCTCGTCCTCGTGACCGCCATCAACCCCACGCCCGCTGGCGAGGGCAAGACCACCACGACCATCGGCCTGGCCGACGGCCTGCGCCGTCGCGGCGTCAAGAGCGCCGTGGCCCTGCGCGAGCCTTCGCTCGGTCCCGTCTTTGGCGTCAAGGGCGGTGCCGCCGGCGGCGGTTGGGCCCAGGTCATCCCCATGGAAGACATCAACCTGCACTTTACCGGCGACTTCCACGCTATCGGTGCCGCCAATAACCTGCTGGCCGCCATGCTCGACAACCATATTCAGCAAGGCAACCAGCTCGGTATCGACGTTAAGCGCATCACCTGGAAGCGCGTTGTCGACATGAACGACCGCCAGCTGCGCCACGTTATCGACGGCATTGGTGGCAAGGCTCAAGGCGTGCCGCGCGAGGACGGCTTCGATATCACCGTTGCCTCCGAGGTCATGGCAATCCTGTGCCTGTCCACGAGCATCAACGACCTCAAGGAGCGCTTGGGCGAGATCGTCGTCGGCTACAGCTATGCCGGCGAGCCCGTCCGCGCCCGCGACCTCAAGGCTCAGGGCGCCATGGCTGCGCTGCTTAAGGATGCGCTCAAGCCCAACCTGGTGCAGACGCTCGAGGGTACGCCCGCGTTTGTCCACGGCGGCCCCTTCGCCAACATCGCCCACGGCTGCAACTCCATCATGGCTACGCGCATGGCTATGCGCTTTGGCGATGTCGCCATTACCGAGGCAGGCTTTGGCGCCGATCTGGGTGCCGAGAAGTTCCTCGACATCAAGTGCCGCATGACGGGCGTTCGCCCCAGCGCCGTCGTGATTGTCGCGACCGCCCGTGCGCTTAAGTACAACGGCGGTGTTGCCAAGGCCGACCTCAACGAGGAGAACCTCGAGGCGCTCAAGGCCGGTATGCCCAACCTGCTCCGTCACGTCGACAACATCCAGAACGTCTACGGTCTGCCCTGCGTGGTCGCCATCAACCGCTTCCCGACGGACACCGAGGCCGAGCTTGCGCTCATCGAGTCCGAGTGCCAGAAGCTCGGCGTCAACGTTAAGCTTTCCGAGGTCTGGGCCAAGGGCGGCGAGGGCGCGCTCGAGCTGGCCGACGAGGTCATGCGCCTGATCGAGCAGCCGAGTGAGCTCAAGTTTGCCTACGAGGACGGCGCCGATGTGGCCGACGCTCTCGAAGCCATTGCCACCAAGGTCTACCGCGCCGACGGCGTTGACTTTACGCCGGCCGCCAAGCGCCAGCTCGCCGAGCTGCGCGAGAACGGCTTTGGTAACCTGCCGGTGTGCGTCGCCAAGACGCAGTACAGCTTTAGCGACAACGCCAAGGCTCTGGGCGCTCCCGAGGGCTTCCGCATCACCGTGCGCGAGCTCAAGGTTTCCGCCGGTGCCCACTTTGTGGTCGCGCTGACCGGCAGCGTCCTGACTATGCCGGGCCTGCCTAAGGTCCCCGCGGCCGAGAACATCGACGTCGACAACGACGGCAACATCACCGGCCTGTTCTAAGCCTGCCGCTCATAGCCGCTTGCCCGCCCCGCCGCGCCTACCAAGGCCCGGCGGGGCTTTTGTTTTCTATCCGCGCTGGAGGCCGAAAAGTTTGGCGTTGCGCTCGGCGACCATCATGTTGATATCGGCGATTTCCATCTCGCCGTCAATGTAGGGCTGGTAGGTGCCATATGGATCGCCGGCTCCCAAGCTGCAGCTTCCACAGTTATCGCAGCTGCCGTTGCCGCAGCCAGCGAGCGCCAGCTTGATGATCTCCTCACGTTCGGCACGAGTCGTGTCCTTGATGAGCTTGCTTTTTGCCATGACGTTCCTCGATTCGCTTGTGACCGTCTGCCGCGCATGTCTTGTAGATACCGACGGCCATTGCCCATCATAGGCTTTTGCGCGGGTAGAATGCATGGATAACTTGATGCTTGCAGGCGACGGAAAGGAAACGTTGCATGGACCAGGACAAGACGACCGTGATGGGCGGATATGGCTCCGCACAGGCTGGCGGCAGCGCCGATGCGACCCGCATTGTGTCGAACCCCGGCAATGCTGCCCCCGATGCGACGCAGGCGTCCGCCGAACCCACACGGGTTATGGGCTATGGCGATACACCGCGGGATTCGTTTGATTATGCACCGCAGGACCCGTATGGCAATGCGACGCCGGACCCATATGGCAATGCGGCGGCAGGCGCTTATAACAACCTGCCGCAAAATCCCATTCCGCAACCTCAGCAGACGACGTATATGCCGCGCACGGCGCAGGCCCAGCCTCGTTATGAGTCGCGCGATCCGTATGCGCGCCAGCCTTATCGTGAGTACCCCAAGTCGATTCCGCAGTATGGTGAGGACGAGGAAGAGGCGCCGTCGCGTTCGTCAAGCGTGATCAAGAAGATCCTCATCGTGCTGGCGATCTTCTTTGCCCTCTCGATTGTGTTCGCCATTGTGTCGGGCATGCTCAACAAGCGGGGAGCTACAACCAGCACGACGGCCGAGCAGACAGAGGTCGACCAGGCAGGTGCAGTAGAGCTGGGCGATATTCCGGGGCAGTACTGGTCCAACGCCAAGAAGCTCCTCAAGTCGCGCGGGGCCGATCTTTCGAATGCTGTGATTCTGACTGACGACGGATCGACGCCTGTTGTCGATGCCAACTGGGTTGTTACTTCTGCCTACTATAACGACAACGATAACCTCGAAATTCAGCTTACGCACAAGGACGGCTCGTCGGGCAATGCGTCCGGCGATCAAGGCACCACGGACAGCTCGAGCTCCAACACGCTGGAGGACCTGAGCAATAAGGCGCAGGAATTGGGAGACAAGGCGCAAGAGCTGGGCGATACGGCACAAAACCTGGGCGATACCGCGCAGAACTTGGGAGACATGGCGACGGATGCCTGGAACGCCCTACAAAACGGCATTTCGGGCGCACAGGGAAACTAGCGGCCGAGCGGCTAGAGCCTTAGCGGTGCAAACAAAAACGGGACGCAGGATCGCGTGACCGGGCGCATAGGCGCGCTGGTCGGCGGTCCTGCGTCCCGTTTTGCTGTCGATTACAGCTGCTCTGCCGGACGCTCGGGCGAGCTAAAGCCGGAGTCAAACGTGACGACGCATGATGCATCGGGCCTGCGCTCGTGCACGATGCGCGTGACGAGCCCCAGCAGCTCCTCGTCGGATATGTCAAAGCCGTCGGGACGCACCAGGTCAAACGAAACAAAGCCGTCGTGCTCGTGCAAGTCGTGGATGGAGAGTGCGGGGTCGATCTGCGCTACGCCGCGCTTGACCCAGCCGCGCAGGTCGTCACCGGTTGTTGCAATGGGGTCGCAGTGCAACGTGATGGCGATGCCCATCTGGCGTTTGATATCGTGTTCGATGGTGTCCAGGATCTCGTGGTGCTCAAAGGCATCGCCCTCGCCGGGCATTTCCACGTGTGCGCTGGCAAACTGACGGCCGGGGCCGTAGTCGTGCACCATGAGGTCGTGCGTGCCCAGGACCTGGGGGTACGACATGATCCTGTCGCGGATTTCCTGGACGAGCTTGGGGTCGGGCGCTTGTCCCAGCAGTGGGCTGATGGCGTCGCGCACCAGGGCCATGCCGCTGATGCAGATGAAGATGCCCACACCCAGGCCTGCCCAGCCATCGAGGTCAAAGCCAGTCGTCTGCGAAATAAGCGCCGCCACCAAGACCGAGCCCGAGGTGATGACGTCATTCTTGGAGTCCTGCGCTGTGGCGATGAGCGTCTCGGAGTCGATGCGATTCCCCAGTGTGCGGTTGAACGCGGCCATCCAGAGCTTAACGAGCATGGACGTAGCCAGTGCCGCAAGGGAAACGAGCGTGTAAGCGGTGGGCGAGGGCTTGATGATCTTGGTAACGGACTCGAGCACCAGGTTGATGCCGACGGCACAAACGAGGACGGCGACAAACAGGCCGGCGAGGTATTCGTAGCGGCCGTGGCCATAGGGGTGGCCTTCGTCTGCCGGGCGGCTGGCAAGGCGGAATCCGAGCAGGCTCACAATGTTGCTCGACGCATCGGAGAGGTTGTTGAAGGCATCGGCGACAAGCGAGACGGAGCCGGCGAGCAGACCCGCGATGCCCTTAGCCAGGCACAGCGTGATGTTGAGGCCGATGCAGATGAGACTTGCGGCAAAGCCTGCGTTGGTACGGCAAGCCGTATCGACCGGCTCGTCCTCGCTGCCGGGAACAAGCGTATGTACCAGCCGATTTACAAATAGCATGGCAATCGTCCTCACAATCATGGTTAAGGGGATAGTGTAGCTCGCATGGGCGCACCGTGCGCCGATGCTCAGAAAATGCAGCAATGGTCTGCTGGAGCTAACGAGCGGCCCTTCTTGTCCGACCAGGTGCTCCATTTTGGGCCACATGGGTATGGTCATGTGCTTGCCTGCCCGACATACTTAATGTCGACAGCCCCTGCGCAAAGGAGGATGTATCCATGGACGAGATGTTTGCCATTAAATGCCAAAACTGCGGCGGCCCTATGTACTCACACCAGGCTAAACGCAGTTTTGAGTGCGCCTATTGCGGCACGGTCGTTCCGTGGCAGGCCGATGCGGGGGAGCCCAAGAGCGCCCTGGGCATTCGCCATACGCCGCTGACGGTTGTCGATGGGCTGCTTAAGCTCACCCATGTGTCGCAACTCGAGCGCCCGGAGGACCCGGACTGGTATTTCTTTAATTCACACTGGCGCAATCAGTCGGTTCTGGAGCATCTGCTGTGGGAGGACCGCGGCACGGCGCAGGAGTTCCAAGAAGCCACGCACGTGAGCATTCCCTGCCCCTTCTGTGGAGCGTCCTTTGAGGGCGAGTCAACGCAGCGTGTGTTTGAGTGCCCGTCCTGCGGCAACAAGATCGGCATTGCCGACCTGCTCAAGCCGGGGACGTTTAGCAAGCGCCTGACCTTGGGCGTTGGTGCGGAGTATGTACCTGGGCAGGGTATTCCCTGCGAAATCTCGCCGCAGCAGGCACGTGCCAACGCACTGCAGCTGGTGCGCCAGTACCCCGACGCCTTTGCCGGGCACGACGTGGAAGATGCGATCCAAAACGACATGATGCTCTTCTACTTCCCCATGGCGCTTGCGGATTTGCGCATGATGGCGTCCTTCCCGGGCAAGGGCATGAGCAAGGAGACCTTGGTGTACTACGAGGTGCTTGACTGGGCATATCCGCGGGCAAACTACCTGGACGTTCGCCTCATGGGCATTTTGGAACCGTGGGACTTTGCCAAGGTCGGCCCGTTCGATCCCGCCATGCAGGAAGGCGACTTCCGCGTTGTCTCCGTCGATGCGTCTACCAAGGACCAGGTGGTCATTGATAAGCTGGCGCTCGACATTGCCGGCAACGATGCCGAGGCGGTGCTGGGGCTCAATAAAAAGAGCATCCGCACCTGGGCGCGCAAGGCTCGCAAGCATAAGGACGGCCTGGTGATGGTACCGGTCTACTTTGTCGATCGCCCAGCGACGGACAGCCGCGATGGCGAGCAGGTGCGCATTGCCGTAAACGGCCAGACGGGCCGCGCGGCCGCGGTGGTGTTTGGCAACAAGCGCGAAACGCATATCGTGGCGCCGCTCAACCCGAGTCTGCATCTGTCCGGAGAAAGCACCGTGCACGCCACGCCCATCGAGGTCAAATACGTTAAATCGCCCTTCCTCTACCAGATCGTGCGTAAGGGAGGCGGCGAGCAACCGCGCCAGGTGGCAGCGGTTGCCGAGGGTTCCTACCGAGAAGAAAAGCCCAAACGCAAGGGCTTGCTCGCTGCGATCTTTGGGAAGTAGGGGAGTAGTGCCGGTCGGCGCTGCGATCCGATAGCTAGAGGAACGGGGCAGCTCGCAGGAGTGCGGACTGTCGTCTGATTGTTTGAGGGTGCCAGATGTAAATAATCGGTGGAGCGGCTGCAAAAGAGCCGTCTCGCTGGGTAAAATCAGGATGTGCCGCGGAACCCGCTCCTCAGCTAGTCACACTTCGGAAGCGCGGGCAACGCAGGTATTATCGTCTAAAGGGCCGGCTGCAACCGGCCCTTTTTATGACTCCCTTCGCTATCCGTTACTGCTTATATTCCCGCCAGATCGAGTAGAGGTTCCGGGCAATGCCGGTCACATACATCGAGAGGCGCAGGATTTCAAGAAACAAGTTCATAGGCTTCACCCCAATCGGAGATCGGAGCGTTGCCCGCAGGCGGATTCCGCGGCAGTCAAGATTTTACCTCACAGGCCGCGGTGGGAGACATCCTGCCCATTCCATGGTTTGGAACAGTGTCGATCTAACGGGCAATCAAACCCCTAGCACTCTTTGAATTGAGCAAGCATCTGCCCGAAGAAGCTGAGCCCGGATGGCTCATAAATGAGTGAGCCGCCATCTTCGGTTCGGTAGACCCCGCAGGGGAGGTAACGCCCGTCGGGGAGAACATAGAGGTTGGCTTCTTCCTTCAGTCCTGCTGGAAATAGCGGAATCCCGTTTTCGTCCACTTGGAACTCGTCTATATTTGCGATCTTTCTTTCCGTGGTGCCTCCTGGTCAGTTTCTATCGTAAGTGCGCCCTAAAACAAACACTGCTCTATCAGCTCTTTACCGCGCAAGGCGTCGGTCCACTCCTGCGGAATTGCGTCGATGCCGTATACCGTGCCGGCGAGGGCGCCGGCAACGGCTGCGGTGGTATCGGTGTCGTCGCCCAGGTTGACGGCGACAAGCACGCAATCTTCGTAGCTGGTAGTGTTGACGAAGCACCAGGTGGCTGCCTTAAGCGTGTCGCGCACGAAGCCACCTGACCTGATTTCCTGCTCAGGCACGCCTTTCAGATGGAGTGCCCGCGAGGGGAGCGCGCCGTTCATCACATTCCTCATCAGCTCAACAAATATGATGCATGCATCGGTTGATGTTCTGTGGGCGTGCGTGATTGCCGAGACCTCGCGGATCTCGTTGTCCGTCGCATCGGTGAACGCTAGGGGAGCGATGCGCATGAGCGATCCGTTGCCGTTGTCGCGCTCGCCGGAGCCTCCTTTGCCGGTGTGCAAAGCGCGGGCGGTCGTGCCGCCGTAATCGAAAACGCCGTCGATCGTATACTCGCCACGGGCAATCCAGCGTACGAACTTGTCGCGCATGTCTGCGGTGTCGATGTGCCCGAGCTCCCTAATCGAGTCACAGGTAGCAAGCGTCATGGACGTGTCATCGCTCCAGGTGCCGGCGGGCTGCCCATGCGTGCCGTAGCCGATCATGTCCGTGCATTTGAACGTGCCGCGGGGCCTAAACTCGTAAGGAACGCCCAGCGCGTCGCCGACGGCAAGCCCGTAAATGCAGCCGCGTAGCGCTGGTTTCGACGTATGCCCACGTTTCGTTGTAGGGGGCGCTGGCGAGATGAGCCGAAATCCCTCTGAATCGCTCTTGCGTCGTGCGGCCATGTCCTCGGCAGAACGCACTTTTGGTGCGCTTTCGGTGATGGCCTGATTGATGTCTGCCATGGGAAACACCTCTCGTACTTTGGATTGAGGATGCGCGGCTACCTGCGGCAATGTGTCCAGCCCAATTCGGGACGCAGTGAGTCCCGAATTGGGAGAGCTTGTCAGCTAATCTGACAAATGAAAAAACCCGCAACGCTATTGCTTTATACAGCAATAGGGACCTCTTTTGGGCGCCCTGCCTTTGGAGCGTCGGCGAGTCGTGCCTCGATGGAAGATTTGGACACCATGCGCTTGGTGCCATCCTTCCATGAATCCAACAGTTCAGCATTTATAAGTTGCGATACTCTTGCCGAGCTAACGCCAAGCATGCGCGCGGCATCCGCTGCGTGGACGGAGGGGATATCGTTGAGTTCGCGACTGACGGCCACGGCGATAATCTTGCCACCGCGCTGCGGCTCGTGGCCAAAGTTCGGCGCATGCATGGTCAACGCCGCCCATTAGGTGGTCATCGACCATGCATGCGAGAAAATCAGCGGCGCTTTCGACGGCGTCGTTTAGGTCGGATCCGAACGTTCCACCTCCGCTCAGCGAGCCACATGGCACAGCGTTGATAACGCCGTCCGAATCAAAGAACTCGAATTCCCATGCGTAAACCAGGAAAGACCTCCTCTAATGGCGAATAATACGAGGCGTACTCCTAGAAGCATTGCCAGTCGCATCGATGCGGCTAATCATGCCTATCTTAAAGCCTCGCGCGGACTCGAATTTCAATGTCGCTTAGCGCCTTCGTGCAGGATTCCCGAAGTGACTAAAATGTGACCATAGAGACAGTTTTAGCGAACCCCACGGCAGTGACGCGTATGGACAACAACACGCTGCTGTTCCAGGACAAAGGTTCGGGTAGGTTTAAAGACGTCAAGATCTACCCTAACCGCATTGAGGTACTCAAGAAGGGCATTTTTGGCGGCAAGCACACCGAGATTGTCTACCTTAAGGACATCACGGGGGTCAGCAGGATCAAGGGTCGCGACGTTTTCCTACGTAACAGGCTGTTGACTGCCTGTGTCTTTAGTCTGAGCAGCCGCTCCCAAGCTCAGGAGTTCGTGAATGCGCTGAACATGGTGATGTAGCCGATAACGGTGTTCGGGCTAAGGTAAAAATCGGGGCGCAGAACGGTATTCTGCGCCCCGATTGAGTTAATGCGCCCAAAAGGCCGGCTTGCCTATTCGCTAGCACCTTCGTTGTCTTCGCGGTCACTGGCAAGCATTGCTGCACCTGCGACCGTTGTCGCCACGGCGGCAGCGGCGAGCCCGGCGGCAATGCCGGAGCCGTCGCCCGTGTCGGCGAGTTTTCCGCCCGAGCCCTTGCCCTTGTTGCCCTTACCATTCTTGTCGGCGCTGTCCGTGGTGGCATCGTTGCCGTTGCCGCCGCCGGTACCGTTGCCGGTGTCGCCCGCGTTGCCCGAAGTCATCACAGTAAAGCTTGCGGCTCCGTCGGTGGCAAGCGTGTAGTTTTGCGCCGCGTCGCCCAACAGGCCTTTCGCACGCACCCAATACGTCCCCGCGGCAAATGCCTCGCCCTCGGCCATCGCCGTTCCCGGAGCGCCGTTCGCGTCGTGCACAAACTCGAGCTGGGCCGTGCAGGCATCGGTTTCGAGCTTGCCCTCGAGTGATGCCGCAATCTTGGCGCGCACGTCTTCGCCGGCCTTAAGGCCTTCGAGTCCCTCAAAATGGGGCGTCAGCGCGCGTGGATTGATATCGATGGGCACGGAGCCCCGCAGCTCCGTAACGGTCTCGTTGCCCAGGGCGTCGACATCCACGTATTCGATGGCAAACGCGCTGCCAGAAGCGGCCACGTTGAGTACGTTGCTGCTGTCGACAAGGCGGAAATGGCCCTCGCCAACGGTCTTGCCATCTTGGAGCGAGGCATCGCTCAGCGAGTCTCCATACGTCATGTGCATGCGGTCCGGGAGGCAGCATGAAACTGTTGGCTTGTGCTTCGCGTCGTAATTGCGTTGGTAGATGCTCCGGGCCAGTGCCGAATCGACAAAGTCGGACGCGATAATGCCAACGTGCTTGAGGCAATCTGACTTTGTTTTATCGCTGCCGCTGGGATTGATGTACTGGCTCTTGTACAGATGCTCGTTGACCACTCGCGCCGCGGTAAAAGGATTGCTTCCTTGTTTGTAATTCGTGCAACTGGTGTAGTTGATAGACCAGCAGCGTTCCAGGACTTGTACCTTGGCGCCATCATTGTCCTCGACGTCCACCTTGTTGCGCGTGAGATTGGTCGTCTCTCGCAGCGCCATATCGACCCAGCTAATCTTGTCGGTTCCGGTGCATTCAAAATGGTCCTGGGCGTATACCTTGGTGCAATAGGGCTCTTTGTCGCCCGCATTGCCCGTAGTCTCAAAGCCTCGCGCGTCTTGGACGAGGCACATCGACTGCCCGGAATGCGCCTTGATTTTGTCGTCCCATTGGGTGAGATCGAGGCCCCACGTGTGGCTGCTTACGCTGTTGCCGGCGAGTACAAATCGACGCAGCAGGACGATCTTTCCGCGCACCTCGTTCAGTGTGGGGATTCGGCTCGACGTGTAGAACAGATCGGGATTATCGTGCATAACCTTGGCGAAAGCCGTCGTAACGCTTTCGTCGGTAGCCTCGTCGTTGCCTCGTGACGCAAGCATGATGAGCGCTTCTGACGGGTTTTCGTTCAAAAATGTTTTGAAGTAACCGATGACATCGGAGAGATGCATAAAGCCCCCGTCTTTTTTGAGCAGGTAGCATCTTCCATGGTCGATACCGGGGTCGCCGTTCTCGTCGTTCCTTCCGAGTCGGATATCAAAATAGCGAATGCCTTCGAGCAACTGCGTCGGGATGTAATCCTGCTGGCACTTTGCTTGTGAGGATTGGGGCTCGGTGTCGTTGTCCACGCTGCAGGTGCCCGAATCATGCGTGCCCGGGATACTCAGCTCGTCGAGGTACTTGTTGTCGTCGACGTATTTCATCCAGCATGGTCCGTCGACGTAGCTGCTATACGTGGTCCAGTCGATACTTCTAACTGTGGTATTGATCTTGCCCATGTCGTAACCGACAAGTTCTAGCTCCCACGGAATGCTCTTACTCTTATGGCAGATCTTATTGTTGTCCTGGTCTTTGCCGTCCGATTCTATTGCCAGGTACTTAATGTCTTTTTTCTCGGTTTCTTTCTCGACCGTGCGGTCTCGAATGATATAGGTTCCGTTTGATTGACGTTCGAACGCAAAAGCGCGGCTGGGCTTGTTGTCATACTCGCCGCCCCATACGTGGATGACCTTTCCATCTTTGTCCGAGTCGTCGTCGACCGACCAAATGCTGTAGCCCGTCTTTTTATGCTCTTCGAAATTGAGCAAGGTGCGGATAGCATACCAGTTTGTATCGTCATTCTTGGTCGTTACGTTCTCAAGGATGAGCTTGCTGGACGTGCCGTCGTTAAACAGGTGGCAGACGTTGCCGCGAACGTTGCCGTCTTGGTTGACGCTCGCGGTGCGAAAATAGCCCGCGGGGCGAAGGCGAATGACGAAATTGTCGAGGCTGTCCGACGGTGCGGGTGTGTTGTCTGCAAATGCCGTTCGCAGGGGAATGCCCGGCGCTGCGGTTTCAGGCAGGCTTGCAAGTGGTGACAACGCCGCAAGCCCTAGGCCCAGCGTAAACGCTCGGCGGCTGATGGCATGGTGTTCGGTCATATCTCCTCCGTTCGCAGGGTGCGGTTATGCACTTGTTTTGGTCACTATACTGCCCAGATGTTTAAAGACGCCGGTTTAAATTGCCTGCGCGGCGCTATAAATCGGCGGGCGGACGTGTTGGGGCACTTGTCTATTTGTGCTGTTATCACGTCTGGGATGGTTTTGGAGCCCGGCATCCTGCGTTCGTCGGCTACCGGCATAAGAATGGGGAGGGTCGGCTTACCGGCCCTCCCTGGGTACGAAGCGCTGGGATACCGTCGCTTGTTTGCACTGCGTCCGTGTTTCCCGTTGTGCTCGCCAGTCGCTTAGCGCTTGATCTCGATATCCTCGAGCTTGACGTCCATGGCCTTGGTCTTTGCCTTGGCGATGTCGTCGGCAAATTCCAGAGACTTCATCATGGTCTCGACGGCGTCCTTGTGCTCCTCGACGTTGTCGATGCGCACATACACGCTGCCACCGTCAACGTCGGTGAAGTACTCGGTCGTCACGCCGCCCGAGTGTGTAAAGTAGGCGTTGCGCCAGGTCTTGCCGTTGTACTTGACGGGGTCATTCTCGGCCCATCCAGAGTTGGCCTTCCATTTGGCCTCGTAGTCGAACAGTTCATCGGCGTTCTTGTCAGAGTCGAAGACGGGGATGAAGCGATCGCTGGCGTGCTCGCTCTCGGTGAACTTAAACTGGGCCCTGTCGGCGGTGTCGCCTGCGACGTCGGTGATCTCGACGCCCTCGGGGACCTCGACCTTAAACCAAATGAAGTCGGTCCTCATATCCACGGCTGGCTTTTCTGCTCCACCGCCACCGCCACTTCCGGTAGCGCCGCCGCTGCCACCGCAGCCCACCAGGGCAACTGCGGCAAAGAGGCTTATGCAGAGGGTGAGAATCGCAAAGGCCTTCTTTTTCATGGTCGTGTCCTCCTCGATCTGTAACCGCCCACGGATTACCTGCCTTTACTGTACGCGTGGACGGCTCGCTAGGGTGGGCCATGTGTCCCATTCTGGGGGCTGGAATTGCGCCGACAAGTGGCAATATGTGCGGTCGCAAAAGAGGGGAGGGCCGATGCTGTCGGCCCTCCCCGGGGTGAGGTGCCCGTTGATTTAATGGGGCGCGCGTGCGTGGGCGTTGCCCCAACAGGTTCCTTGTTTATAGATATGCCTCAGTTTTTGACGTCCGGAAGTCTCGAAAGGTGGGCCATGTGTCCCATGTTTGCGGTGCCGACGCCTATCGTTCGTCATAGAAATCCGCGATGGCCAGGTGCGCTGACGCTCATGTACTTATGGGCTAGACTTAGCACCATTACGTGATCGATGCGGTTGGTCGGCGATTCCGCCCGACCGATGTATATGACTTGAAGGTGCATGCGTATGAGCCAAGAGATGATGGATAAAACCTGTCGCGGTTTTGCCGAGGCGCTGGCCGCGCGCGAGCCAGTTCCCGGTGGTGGCAGCGCGAGCGCTTTTGTGGGCGCGCTGGGCGCCTCGCTGTGCGGAATGGTTGCCCGCTACGGTGCGACCAATCCCGCGCTTGCTGATCGTGCGGATGACCTGACGCGTGCGTTTGCCCAGGCAGACGAGTTGGCGCAGGAGCTTGTGGGTCTGGTCGCCGAGGACGTTCGTGCGTACGGCCAGGTGTCCGCTGCGTACGGTATTCCGCGTGAGGACCCGGCCCGACCGGCTGCGATTCAGGATGCGCTGCATGTGGCCGCTATGCCGCCGTATCGCATTATGGATGCCTGCGGGCGCGCACTGGCGCTGCTCGAGGACATGGCGGACAAGGGCTCCCGACAGCTGCTGTCCGACGTGGCATGCGGTGCCGTATTCTGCCGCGCCGCCATGCAGGGCGCGAGCCTGACGCTCTTTGCCAACACCACATCTATGAAAGACCGGGTGCGTGCCGAGGAGCTCGAGGCGGCGTGCGATGAGATGCTGGATACGTGGCTGCCGCGCGCCGATGCGCTGGCGCGCCGCGCCGCCGACGCTGCAAGGAAGAGGGGATAGCCATGGCTGAACTGCTGAAGGGTGCTCCCGTTGCTCGCGCTTTGACCGAGGAACTTGCTGCTCGCTGCGCGGCCCTGCGCGAGCGGGGCGTTGTTCCGACGTTGGCTATCGTGCGTGTAGGTGAACGCGAGGACGACCTATCCTACGAGCGCGGTGCGCTCAAGCGCTGCGAAAAAGTGGGGATTGAGGCTCGTCGCGTTTTGCTTTCTGCCGGTGTTTCGCAAGAAGAGTTGTTGACGGCCATCGAGGACATCAATACCGATTCGGCTGTTCATGGCTGTCTGATGTTCCGCCCGCTGCCCGCCGGCCTTGACGAGAACGCCGTCGCCGCAGCGCTCGATCCCGCCAAGGACGTTGACTCCATGACGCCGGCTTCGCTGCTCACCACGCTTTCGGGGCGCGGCGAGGGTTTTGCCCCCTGCACGGCCGAAGCCGTGCTTGCTTTGCTGGATCATTACGGCGTTGAGCTGGATGGAGCTAAGGTTGCTGTGGTCGGGCGCTCGCTGGTGATCGGGCGTCCTGTTGCCGCCATGCTTACGGCGCGCAATGCGACCGTGACGACGTGCCATACGCATACGCGCGACCTTGCTGCCGAGTGCCGTGCGGCTGATATTGTGGTTGCGGCCGTTGGACGCGCGCGCACGATTGGTGCGGACGCGGTTCGCGAGGACCAGGCGATTATCGATGTTGGCATTAATTGGGACGAAGCCGCTGGCAAGCTGGTCGGCGACGTCGATTTTGATGCCGCGGAGCCGGTTGTTGGCGCAATCACCCCCGTGCCGGGTGGCGTGGGCGCCGTGACGACAGCAATTCTCGCCAAGCACGTGATCGAGGCGGCTGAGCGCGCGGTAAAATAGGCGTTTGGAGGCTGTTTAGGGGGTTGGTTAGATACCCCGTGGTCAAAAAATGCCAAATATGAGTACTGTTGCCAAGTTAGTCACATATGTTTGAGATCATTTTGGCTCTTTAGCGATAAGTAATATCGTTAAAGAGCCAATTTTATTGGACGTATGGGGAATTACTAGACTCAGTTTTTGGACAGGTGAGGATTCCCGGCGCCCGGAACAGTGCAATTTGCTGCCACTAAATTTGTGACAGTACTCATATTTGGCATTTTTTGACCACGGGGGCTGCCGAGGCCGTGGTTTCGCCCTTTTTGCGTCGAAGCGATACACTGTTGCCGTTTGATTTCTTCGCTCAAGGAGGATGCGCATGCCGTGCACAACGATTTTGGTTGGTAAGAACGCGAGCTACGACGGGTCGACGCTTGTCGCGCGTAACGAGGACTCGTCCAACGGGGTGTTTGAGCCCAAGCGCATGCGCGTAGTGCATCCCGACGAGCAGCCGCGCGTCTACACGAGCGTCCTGAGTCACCTGACCGTTGAACTGCCCGATAACCCCATGCGCTATACGAGCGTCCCCGATGTTGTCCCGGGCCACGGTATCTGGGCCGAGGCCGGTTTCAACGAGCTCAATGTTGGCATGTCCGCAACCGAGACGCTCACCACCAATGAGCGCGTTCGCGGCGCCGACCCGCTCGTGGACTACGTGCCCGCCAAGGGTAACGAGGGTGAGGACGGCTATGTGCCGGCGCAGCCTGGTGGCTTGGGTGAGGAGGACATGGTGACCCTGGTCCTGCCGTACGCCAAGTCCGCTCGCGACGGCGTTCGTATCCTGGGCGACCTGCTCGAGCGCTACGGCACCTACGAGAACAACGGCATCGCCTTTAGTGATGTGGACGAGATCTGGTGGCTCGAGACCATCGGCGGCCACCACTGGATTGCCAAGCGTGTGCCCGATGACGCCTATGTGACCATGCCCAACCAACTGGGTATCGACAGCTTTGACCTGGATGACGCCGAGGGCGCCCAGGCCGACCACATGTGTTCCGCCGACCTGCGCTCCTGGATGGCCGAGTGGCATCTGGACCTGACGCTGGGCGTCGAGGGCTACGGCTCGGCTGCGGTCTTTAACCCGCGCGAGGCCTTTGGCTCGCACAGCGACAGCGACCACGTCTACAACACGCCGCGCGCCTGGTACATGCAGCGCTGCCTCAACCCCAGTGACGTGTGGGATGGCCCCGACGCCGACTACACGCCCGAGAGCGACGATATCCCCTGGAGCCGCGTGCCCGAGCGTAAGGTGACCATCGAGGACATCAAGTACGTACTCTCGAGCCACTACCAGGGTACGGAGTACGACTGCTACGGCAGCAAGGGCACGCCCGCCACGCGCGGCGCCTATCGCCCCATCGGCATCAACCGCAACAGCCAGCTCGCCGTGCTGCAGCTGCGCCCCTATGCGCAGCCGGCCTATCGCGCCGTGCAGTGGATGGCGTTTGGCTCCAATTCGTTTAACGCGCTGGTTCCGCTGTACGCCAACGTCGAGACCATGCCCGAGTACTATGCCGACACGCAGGCTCGCGTAACGTCCGAAAACTTCTACTGGGCCAACCGCCTGATCGGCGCCCTGGCCGACGTCCGTTTCCATGAGTGCGGCCGCGCTGTGGAGGACTATCAGGAGAAGGTCGGTGGCATGGGTCACAAGCAGATCCATGACGTCGACGCTGCCGTAGCCGCTCTGCCCGAGGCCGAGGTGCCTTCCGAGCTTGCACGCGCCAACGAGGCCTTTGCCGAGCGTGTTCGCGTGGAGACCGATGCCCTGCTGGGCAAGGTGCTCTTCACCACGAGCTGCGCCATGAAGAACTCTTTCGCGATGAACGACAACGTGAGGTAGGGATTTCTCGTCGATCGAATAGTGCTAAAACGCTTTGTCGCTTTCGCTCAATCTTGGGTACAAGAACGCCAATGCAGTTGTTTGTGATTGGAGACAACCATGGTTATGAAACTCGATCAGCTTGTTAACGGCGCCATTAACGTGGGCTTTGGCGCTGCCGCCGTTGCTGTCGAAGGCGGCAAGAAGGTCCTCGACGACCTTAATACCAAGGGCGAGCAGGTTCGCAAGGACGCCGGCACCCCCGATATCGCCCGTAGCGTGTCCGACATGTTCGAGCAGGCCGGCGGCACCATCTCCGACCTGACCGAGCGTCTGGGCATGCAGGGCGAGACCGCGGCCCAACGCGTGCTCGACGAGCTCATTCTGGCTCGCGTCCGCGTTATGACCGCGCCCGAGCGCACGGCCTTCCTGGCTCATGTGCGCGACATCGTCGATTCGGTCGAGGACAACGTGACCTCGGTGCCCGTCGAGTCTGTTGAGGCCGACGATGCGAAGGATACCGAAGAGGCCGAGTAGCAGCGCAGATGGCAGATTCCACCACCGATTACAACAATCTAGATCCTCTGGGTAACGAGGCGGCGGTTGTCGATGAGGTCGACGCTGCCGTCTCGGGCGCTCGCAAGAAGCCACGCGCTGTCGATATGGTGCCCGAGGAGCCCGACGCGATGGCACCGGACGAGGAATACCAGCTCACGCCGGCGGGTCGTCGCGAACGCATTGGGCAGATTGTTCGCCTGGTCAAAAAGTACCGCGTGTGGGATAACCTCACGCCGGTTCGTTTGCGCCGCCTGCTCGAGGAACTCGGCCCCATGTTCGTCAAGATGGGGCAGATTCTGGCCAACCGGTCCGAGATTCTGCCGCAACGCTTTTGCGACGAGCTGCGTCGTCTGCGCTCCGACGTGGAGCCGGTGCCGTACGAGGTAGTGCTTCGCTGTCTGGAGGAAGAATACGGCCTGCGCCTGGGGGAGATGTTCGATGCGATCGATCCCAATCCGCTTGGTAGCGCATCGCTCGCGCAGGTGCACCGCGCTCGTCTGGTGACGGGCGAGGACGTGGCCGTCAAGGTGCAGCGCCCCGGTGCGCAGCAGGTTATGGCGCAGGACATCGATATCATCCGCTCGGTGGTGCGTATCGTTTCCAAGTTCGTCAACACCGATCAATTCGTTGACCTGCACGGCGTGGTCGAGGAGCTGTGGACCTCGTTTCGCGAGGAGACCAACTTTTTGGCCGAGGCCAAAAACCTCAACGACTTCTACGAGTTCCATAAGAGCGTTCATGGCGTGACGTGCCCTAAATCCTATCTGGACCTGTGCACCGAGCACGTGGTGGTTATGGATTACGTCGACGGCATTTCGATTGCCGATCCTGAACGCTTAGTGGCCGAGGGCTATGACTTGGAAAAGATCGGTGCCGCAATCGTCGAGGACTATTCGACGCAGGTGCTCGACGACGGCTTTTTCCATGCCGACCCGCATGCGGGAAACATCATCCTCAAAGACGGAATTGTCTACTTTATCGACTTGGGCATGGTCGGACGCATGTCGAGCCACGACCGTGGCATCGTCAAGGATATGATCTTTGCCGTGGCCGAGGGCGACGTGCCAAAGCTCAAGGATTCGCTCATGCGCTTTGCCGTGACGCGCGGCGATTCGGCCGAGCTTGACCATTCGGCCTTTTTGTCCGACTTGGACTTTATTGTTGCCGACTTTGCCGGGCTCGACCTTAAAGACCTGGATATCGGCGAGTTTTTGACCTCGCTGTTAAACCTCGCGCGCAAAAATGACGTTGAGCTGCCGAGCGTGGTGACGATGTTCGCCCGCGGCATGGTGACGCTCGAGGGCCTGTTGACCGAGTACATGCCCAACGTCAACATGATCCAGATCATCCAGACGCATATTAAAAACGAGAAAAGCACCTATGCGCGCATGCGCGAGATGAGCCGCGACTTTGCAGCGAGCAGTTATCGCGCGGCGAAGGGCTCGCTCGAGGCGGCCGAGTATCTGGGCTTGGCTTCGCGTATGCTTACGCGCGGCCAGCTTAAGGTAAACACGCAGATCATGAGCAGCGATAAGGCGCTGCGACAGCTGGGTGGGATTATCGACCGCATGTCGATGGCAATTGTGATCGCCGGTCTGTTTATCGGTTCGTCGGTGGTGTACTACGCGCGCATCGAGCCGGTTGTGTTTGGTATCCCGGTCATTGGCTTTATGGGCTACGTGAGCGCGCTGGTGCTGGCGCTTATGCTGGGCCGCAATATCTGGCTCAACAGTCACGGCGGCAAGCACTAGAGGCTGCGGCCGTCACCGCATTTTCCTATCGCAAACAATAGCTTTTACCTTGGGCTTCGCCTGCGTGCGAGGCCCTTTTGCGTGATACCATTTTGACGGTAATAATCGATGGCCTAGATGGTGGTGCGGAGACGCACGAATGCGCGGTTATCCTGCGCATTTGGGAGAATCGGGGTGCAAGTCCCCAGCTGTACCAGTAACCGTAATTCCTCTTGGCTCGGGATGCTCGCGTCGCAGATCGGACGACGTGCCCGAGTCGTTAAGGTTAAGTCGGATCGCCTCCCGTCTTGCATGCGGCTGCGGCTTTTGCCGCCGGTGTGCATAGGGCTCTGGAGGGAAGGGGGACCCCGATGGGGGAACTCGAGCGCAACATGCGCGATGACGTGGGGCAGTCTCAAGGCAACGCTCCAAGTACAGACAGTAGGAGACAAATGGATATGTTTGAGGACGAGCGCCAGCGCGTCTCGCATCGCCGTGGCGCGATTGCACGCGGTGTAGCCAAGCGCGGCCTGGTGGCATTCCTGGCCTTCGCGATGGCCTTTGGCACCACGCCGGCTCAGCTGTGGGCCGAGGGCGCCGAGGGCATTGCCGAGGCTGTGGCTCAGGCTGCGACGCCGGGCGAGGACGCAGCGCTTGCGGGCGGTACCGCTGAGCAGAGCGGCGCCGAGGTTTCGGATTCCGAGGGCGCGCCTGCAGCTAGTGCAGCCATAGCAGAGGCAGCAACTGGCGGCGAAGGCTCGGCGACGGGGGAGAGCCCTGCCACGAGCGAGCAGTCTTCGACGGCATCCGCTGGCCAAGCGGGATCTGCCGCCGCGGCTGCCGTTCAGACAGAGAACCCGACAGAAACCGGCGATGTCGCCAAGAAGCAGGTCGAGGTCTCGTTCTCGATTATCGGCACCGATGCTGACGGCAAGGCTCAGACCTGGGTGGCACCTACGCAGCTCAAGCTCGACGAGGGCGCGACGGCTGCGGATGCCTTCGTTAAGCTGCAGCAGAAGACGGGCTTTAAAGCGGATTACGAACCGAACACGGCATACGGCTTCTACCTCAAAAGCATCACATCTCCGAGCGATGGTCGCACGCTTGCCTACGATCCGACGACTTATGCCTTCTGGCAGCTGTTCGTCGACGGCGCGTCTTCCTCGGTTGGCGCGAGCAGCGTCAAGCTCACCCAGGGGCAGAAGATTGAGTTTGCCTATACGGCTGGTAGCTCGTCCCCTGTCGTTAAGGACCAGGTTGCCGCAAATGTGACCGTCATTGGTCGCGATGCCCAGGGCAAGACTCAGACTTGGGTCGATAACGCGCAGTATGTGGTGACGTCCGGCTCGAGCGCGCTTGACCTTACGAAGGTCGCGCTCGAGGCGAATGATATTGACGCCGTTGCTGCGGGCTCCTTCATTCTGAGCCTTAAGTACAACGGTGTTGAGCTGGGTACGCCCCAAGATTATTCGACCTATTGGCAGCTGTTTATCAACGGCAAGTCGAGTGACTATACGGCGGACAATGTCACCATCCATGCCGGCGATACCGTCACGTGGTTCTACGGTGGCTGGGGCGACCAGTTGCCGTCCGATTCTGTCCATGCTTCTGTTCAGGTTCTCGGTAAGGACAAGGACGGCAAGCAGCAGGTTTGGGCTTCGACGGGCCAGACGAGTCTCAAGGCGGGCTCTACTGCCAAGGATCTCCTTGAGCAGACCGGCCTTAAGCTCGATGCTAGCGAATCGTCTTGGGGCTGGTTCCTCAACGGTATTACTTCGCCGTTCGACAGTAAGTCCTATGGCTGGGATGCTGCGACCAAGAGCTATTGGCGCTTCTACGTAAATGGCAAGTTCGCCGACGTTGGCGCCGGTGCCTACAAGCTCCAGGAGGGTGACGCCGTCACCTTTATGTATGGTGCTGACGCCGATGCCCTCCCCGGTCAGGTGCTTGGATCCGCCGATGTTATCGGTCCCGATGTCAACGGCAACAATACTCGCTGGGGCTCGGCAAGCAGTGTTTCTTTGCCTGAAGGCTCTACTGCCCAGAACCTTATTGAGACGGTTCTGAAGGCCAAGGGCGTTACGTACAACGGCTCCCAGAGTGGCGAGTACTGGTTCCTCAATTCCATCAAATCGCCGTTCGAAGACAAGTCGTACGGTTATGATGCTGCGACCAATAAATATTGGCACCTGTATATCAATGGAGAGCCCTCCTTACTCTGCGCCAATCAGATTACGCTCAAGAGCGGCGATAAGGTCACGCTTGCCTATACCACCGACGATTCGCCCATGCCCGATCCCGACAAGGTTGTCGTGGACCCGAGTGCGACGACTCCTGATTGGGATGCCGAGTGGGCCGGCTACGGCAACAGTGGCAACGGTTCGACCGTAACGGATGCCAAGACGCCTGCGCAGGCCGCCGGTCTTAAGTGGGCCTTCGATTGGAAGGCCGAGTCTGGTCAGCAGTATGCCAACTGCAGCGAACCTGTCATCGCCAACGGCTTTGTGTACATCGCGACCGAGAACGAGCTCATCAAGATCGATTCGTCCACGGGCAAAAAGGTTGCCTCTGCGCCGCTTGCCTCCAAGGTGAGCTATACCTCTCGTCCGATCTATACCAATGGCCTTATCATCGTTCCGCTCAACGGCGGTGCGGTCCAGGCGATTACTGCAGACAAGCTGATCTGCAAGTGGCTGACGCCTGGTTTGACGGACTTGACGCAGAGCTCCTGCACCGTCGTTTCGGACGGCGAGTACGTCTATGTAGGCTCGGTCGATATTTCGTATGACGAGAATTACAACGCGACCTACGGCAACGGCTCCTTTGCGCGCATTAAGATTGCCACGGGCGAAGTTTCTTGGCAGAACATCGACCCTGCCGAGGGCTATTACTGGACTGGTGCGGCTTTGACGGATAAGTATGCCATCGTTCCTACGAGCGCGGGTACGCTTAAGTGCATTGATAAGACGACGGGCGATGTCGTTTCGACCATGAAGCTCGGCGCTGTCGCAAATGCCGATTGCATTGCCGATCCGTCCAATGGTTCGACCTTCTATCAGATGACGCACGACGGAAAGCTCCATGTGATTTCGCTTTCGGCGAAGGGCGTGCTGAGTGAACAGAAGACGGTTGATCTGGGCCTTACGAATAATCTGAGCGCCCCTGCGGTGTCTGGTGACAATCTGATTGTCGGCGGACAGACGGCTACTGGCTCTGCTCTGGTTCTCTATAACCTGAAGACGGGTAAGACCACGATGGTCGCTGCTGCCGACGGCAAGGCGCTGCCGGCTGGCCTCAACGGTATTGCTGCTACTCCGCTGGTGAGTGTTCAGGGCGGCAAGACCTATGTGTACTTCACCGTTAACAGCGCGGATAGCAAGGATTACGTCAACTACTCTGCTGGTGGTGGCGTGTATCGCTATACGCTCGGCGATGCAGAGGCGACGCAGATTTATGATGCGGCTGGCCATTACCAGTACTGTGACTCTCCGGTCATTGCCGATGCTTCTGGCAATCTCTACTACATTAATGATTCGGGCACGCTGTTTAAACTTGGAGCTGTCGAGTCTTGGACGGTTGCCTTTAACTCCAACGGCGGGTCTGCTTGCGACACTAAGTTTGTTGCTACGGCCGATGGCAAGCTGGTCAAGCCGGTCGATCCGACGCGCGATGGCTACACTTTCGGCGGTTGGTATACCGATGAGGCTTGCACGCAGGCGTATGACTTCAGTACGCCGGTGACGGCCGACCTGACGTTGTATGCCAAGTGGACCAAGAATGCCGTTAACCCTGGCGGTAATGGCGGTTCAGGCTCCAATGGCGGCAATGGCGGCGTTGGTTCGAATGGCGGCGGCGGTTCTAGTACCGGTACTGGTTCCGGCACTGGCGCTGGCGCTGGTTCTGGCTCCGGCTCGAAGGGCGGCGCTATTGCCCCGGGCCAGAAGCCGGTGACCAAGACGACGGTGTCGACCAAGACCGAGACCAGGGACAACAAGTCCGACAAGAAGGACTCCGATAAGTCCGATAAGAAGTCCGATTCCAAGTCCGATACGGGTGCTGCTTCCATGACCACTGCTAAGAAGTCCTCTAGTGCTTCCGAGCAGGAGACGGGCACCAACCCGCTCGCCATTGTTGGCGTTGCCGCCGGCGTCATCGGTCTCGCCATCGTCGGCGTGTTCGTGTTCACCAAACGTCGGTAGGTGAGGGCTGTGTCCAATAAATCCAAGGACGCTGACCCCAAGCAACCAGATTCCTCGTTCATTCAGCTCGATGATCCAAAGCAAAAGGGCGCCGCTTCGGCGGCGTCCACCTCTCGTCGCAAGGCGCTCCTCGGCGTTCTGACTGCTGCATGCACCATTCTGATCGTCGTCTCGCTGGGTTTCGTCCATCCTTCCACAAGCGGTGCCTGGTCCATCGACTGGATCATTCAGACCGTGACGGGGGAGAGCGTCGTCACCAAGGACACCAAGGCGTCTGGCTCGACTACGACTTCGGGCGAGGCCAGTTCCAAGGATTCCAAGTCATCGAATGACGCAAAAGATGAGTCCAAGGGTTCGAACGACGACAAGGACGATTCCGAGTCTTCAAACAAGGAATCGGACAAAAACTCGGATAGCAAGAAGTCCGAGGACCGGGGCGGCAAGAAGTCTGGCGATAAATCCGCTGCCCAAAATACGGGAGCCAGTGATACTTCCAATGCGTCTGGCGGTGCTTCTTCGGGCGGTGGCCAGTCGTCTGATGGAGCCTCATCCTCTAATGGTGGAAACGCCTCCTCGGGCGGCCAGAGCGGCTCACAGGAGTCCAACTACGTTACGGTGACGGTTTCGGTCACATCGAGCGCTGTGGACAATCCTGTGTCCTCTGGTGGCACCTTTACCTTTAACGAAGGTGCTACCGTCTACGATGCCCTGTGCGCGCTGGGCCTCTCTGTCAACGCACACGGCTCATCGTACGGCACGTATGTTTCTGCGATTGGTGGTTTGGCCGAGAAACAGTACGGCGGCACGAGCGGCTGGATGTATTCCGTCAACGGCACAACGCCCATGACGGCCTGTAGTAACTACGTTCTCTCAAACGGCGACAACGTAGTCTGGTATTACGTTACAGACTAGAGGCCTCGACATAGCGCGCCAGACGGGCGGTTCGGACCAACATCCGAGCCGCCCGTTTTTCATGCGAATGGGACTGGATCGCCGGGTCTCTCGGCAAACAAAAAACCGGTTGGAACGGGAATTCCAACCGGTTATACATTCAAGCAAATAGTGAATCGACTACGACCGTGCGCCCTCGAGGAAGAAGCGGCGGCTGAAGTAGTTGTACCAGGTGACGAGGAATGTGGCGATGGCCTTCATGGCCTGGTAGCCGATGCTCAAAAACGTGACGCCCACAAACATGTACAGGTCGTTGAGGCCCAGGCCGATCACCGACAGGATGGTGAAGATCGTGAACTCGCGCTTGCGGCTCATGCCTTCGCGGTGGTCGAACACGTACTTCATGCTGAGCCAGTAGTTGACCACGACGGATGTGATAAACGAAACCGTGGTGCTCATCAAAAAGTCGAGGTGGAACAGCTCGACGAGCGCAATGAGCATGCCCCAGTCGATGCCAAAGGAGATAAGACCCACGACGGCAAACTTGAGGAACTGCTTGGTATGAGGTTGTGCCAGCGCCTTGCGCACGTAATCACATCCAATGCGTTGATGAATCGAGCAGAGGATACTTTAGAGCTTTTACAAGGGAAACGTAAGGTCTTTGCCAAGAACTATATGAACTCGCCAAATTTTCAAGAGCTAATCCGCAAACGTTGAAAATTTGCCCGTAAACGAGCGACACCCACGGACGATACTGCGCTGAGTGCGCGTCGTCCGTGGGCGCCGTAATGCTACAGGGGTTTCGAGCTATTTTGTCTCGTCGCCCTCCAGGAAGATCTTTCGGGTCACAAAGTTGTAGACCATAACAAGCGCGGTGGCGCAAATCTTGGCGATATTGGCCTCGAGCCCCAGGCCGGCGTTGAGCGCCAGCACGATACCGTCGTTGAGAGCCAAGCCGATCACGGACAGCACGACAAAGATAATGAACTCGCGGCGGCGGCTCATGCTCTCCTTGTGCGCAAACACGTACTTCATGCTCGCGACGTAGTTAAAGATGAGCGAGACGATAAAGCCGCTGGTATTGGCGACCAGGATATTAAGGCCCAGGCCGTAGTGGAGCAGATTCATGATGCCAAAGTCGATGACCGTGGCGACGACGCCGACGACGCCAAACTTCATGATCTGCGCAAGGAGCTTTTGCATGGTACCTGCCTTAGGGTGGCGCCGGAGCGCCGCGGGGATGACAAACTCAGCAAGTTTAGCCAATCACCGCGGGTGGAGCTAGACGCGCTCTTCGATAGCACCGTTTCTATATGCATCGAGCAGCTGGCGCAGATCCTGGATCTGGCTGCGAATCTTGGCGCCAGTGTCGGTATCGCTGACCATGCGGCGGCGGTCGGCCTCGTCAAAGCGGTTGGTCTCGCTTTCGATGTCCACGTTGCGGGTGAGCGCCTCGGCAACGGTGGTAAAGGCCCGGTGCGACTTAAGGCGGCATCCGCGTGAGCTCGAGATAAGCGTGTAGCCGGCGATGCCTGTTTTGGGATGGTAGGCGCGACAGAAACCGCCATCGATGACCAGCAGCTTACCGTTGGCGCGGATGGGCTGCTCGCCTTTGGTGGTCTTGACCGGGGTGTGGCCGTTGATGATGTGGCCCGTCGGCGAGCAGGCCATGGGTGCGACGCCAAACTCGCGCATGATATCGTCGCAAACGGACGAGGACGTGGTGAGCGTATAGTACGGGTCCATCGGCTCGATCCACGTGTTCTTGTCGGCGATGTAGGCGCGCTCGAACGTGCGCACCACGCGTCCGCTGGCGGGTGAGTTAAAGCCGATCCACAGGTACCACATCCAGTCGAGGGCATCGCGGTCGCCGACGCGCCAGGCGCGGCGGGCGATATAGTCGCAAAAATCAAAATAATCGCGGCCGGCATGCCAGGTTCCCAGGCAGTTCATGCTGCTAAAGGTGCCGTCTTCGTTGAGCGGCACGCAGCCGTGGAACAGCAGGTTGCCGTTGGCGACCTTATACATGGAGCCGTGGGTATAGAGGAAATCGATGTGGCGATGCAGGTGTTCGGCGGTGACAAACTCGGATACGAGCTTGTCGATGATGTGCTGCTCCTCGGGCGTGAGCGTGTAGGGGTCTGCCGGATCGACGGTGGGGAAGTCGTTGGTCGTGAGCGGCCGCACGCTGCCGTCGGCAAGCGTGACTGTGCCAGCATCGTGATCGATCTTGTCGAGCAGCAGGCGGTCGGCCATATCGAACTCGGGGTGGCGCTGGATAATCTGGACCTCGAGCTTAAAAAGCAGGACGTTAATGGCTTTGATCAGCGGGCTGACGGACTCGCCGGCGGTATAGGTGGCGTCGGCGAAGGCGACAAGCTCGCGCAGCGAGATACCATAGTCGTTCTCGAGAATCTCGTAGTTGTCGTAGCGCAGGTTGTTGCGCAGCACCGTGGCGATGCAGGCGGGCTCGCCGGCAGCGGCGCCCATCCACAGCAGGTCGTGGTTGCCCCACTGAATGTCGAGCGAATGATAGGTGAGCAGGCGGTCCATAATCTTGGCCGCGCCGCCGCCGCGGTCGAAGATGTCGCCCACCAAATGCAGGTGGTCGACGGCGAGGCGCTTGATGAGCGAGGCGAGCGACTCGATAAAGTCGTCGGCGCTGGCGGTCTCCAAGATGGATTCGATAATGCGCTCGTGATAACGCACACGGTAGTTGTTCTCGTCCGGATGCGTGTGCAGCAACTCGTCGATGATGTAGGCGTAATCGCGCGGGATGGCTTTGCGCACCTTGGAGCGGGTATAACGGCTCGAAAGCGAGCGGGCAACCACAATGAGTTGGTCGAGCATGGTCTTATACCAGGTGGGCGAGTCCTCGCGCCGGCTGCGGACAAGATCGATCTTCTCGCGCGGATAGTAGATGAGCGTGCACAGCTCGCCCTTTTCGTCAAAGGAGAGCGTGTCGCCAAAGATCTCGTCGACATGCTCGCGCACGACGCCCGAGCAGTTGTTGAGGATGTGCATAAAGGCTTCGTACTCGCCATGCACATCGCTCATAAAATGCTCGGTGCCCTTGGGCAGGTTGAGGATGGCCGAGAGGTTGATGATCTCGGTGAATGCGGATTGCTCGGTGGGGAACTGTCTCGACAGCAGGCGCAGATACTTGAAGTCTTGCGGATTGCGATCGAATGCGACCATGAAGCACCTTCCGATGTGGTTGGTAAAACTGACAAACAGCGTCAAACGTTTATCAGTATGCGCCGCTTTTGTTTCGAATGGGGATGGGAGGTCGAATTGTTGGCCGAACGGTTTGGTAAATCGATTTAGTTGAGGTAGATATGGCGGTTGAGTGGAGACGACAGAAGGTGTTTTCTCAGATATTTATGCGTGGGGCCGGTGGAGACGATGGTAGTAAAGATGTTCGCTATTTTTGGTTCGATTTGGTAAATAGTGGACATATGTACCGTATGTAGGCTCACTGTGCGATAATTTGCGCAGCAATGAGTAAGGAGCCTCATATGAGTGATTTTGTCCTGACCTGTGAATCCGCCGCCGACCGAACCCGTGAGTTCTTTGCGTCGCGCAATATCCCTGTCGTGTGTTTTCATTACGAGATCGACGATGTTGTCTATACGGACGATCTGTACCAGTCGATTACACCGGACGAGTTTTTTGCCCAGATTGCCGCGGGCGCCATGCCCAAGACGTCTCAGGTGAGCGTGGGTGAGTACGAGGAGTTTTGGGAGCCGTTTGTTGCCGAGGGTAAAGACGTGCTGCACCTGACGTTGTCGTCGGGTATTTCGGGCACGTATGGATCGGCCTGCGTCGCGGTGCAGATGCTTGCGGATCGCTATCCCGAGGGCGGCAAGGTGCGCGTCATCGATTCGCTGGCGGCGTCTTCGGGCTTTGGCCTGTTGTTGGAATATGCCGCCGATGTGCGCGATAGCGGGGCTTCACTCGACGAGACGGCTGCCTGGATCGAGGAGCACAAGCTCAACCTGCACCACTGGTTCTTCTCGACCGATCTGTCGAGCTACCTGCGCGGCGGTCGCATTTCGGCCGCGAGCGCGATCATCGGCACGGCGCTTAAGATTTGCCCGCTTATGACGGTCGATTGCGAAGGTAAGCTGTCGCCACGTGAGAAGATTCGCACTAAGAAGCGCGCGATTTCCGAGATGGTTAAGACCATGATGGCACACGTACAGGACGGTGCGGATTATTCGGGTAAGTGCATCATGTCGCAGTCGGCGTGCCGCGAGGATGCCGAGGCGGTCGCGGCGCTGATTGAGGAACAGGTTCCGCAGCTTAAAGGCAAGATTGAGATCAATGACATCGGTACTCTGATTGGCTCGCATACCGGACCTGGTACGGTGGCGCTCTTCTTTATGGGCGACAAGCGCGTGGATTAATTTGCCCCATCACGTCGCTGCATGATTGCTCAAACGAAAACGGCCCGCCTCACGTTTGTGGGGCGGGCCTTGCTGTTACGATTAGCGTTTCTTTCCGCGGAAGAAAAAGCCGTGCAGTGACGGCTTGAGGCCGCGGTTGGTGCGATGTTCCTCGACGCGCTCGTGGATCGAAGCGACGCGCTCGATGACTTCGTCGGGAATCGGCACGTCGGGATTCATGTTCTCGACCTGGCTGACTTCGGCGGCGGCGACCTGGTCGATAATGGGCACATCGTCGCGCGAGATGACAGGTGTGGCGTCTTCCTTCATCTTGCGATAACGCTGCATCATGTCGGCCTGTAGCTGCTGGGCCGAAGGCGGCGTCCAGATGATGGCGTTGGCGCCGGCGGCGATGGTTTCGCGGATGCTCTCGGGCGTCTTGCCGCCCGGCGCGATAAGCGGCAGGTTGGGATAGTGCTCGCGCAGCTCGCGTAGGACCTGGGGCGTGTTCTTGCCGGCTGCGATGTTGAGGATCTTGGCTCCAGCGCGCACCTTGGCGTGGGCATCGTCGTCGCAGCGAACGACCGTGGCGATGACGGGGATGTCGGCGATGTTGGTGATGTGCTCGACCATCTCGGCAGTAGCGGGGGAGTTGACCACGCAGCCCGCCGCGCCCTGCATCTCGGAGACGGCTGCCATCTGCACGGAGCGCTTACCGGTCGTAGTTCCGCCGCCCACGCCTACGAAGACCGGGCACTCGGCGACGGTCAGCAGCGCTTGCGTAATGGCGGGCTGCGGCGTGAAAGGGTAGACCGCAAAGACGGCGTCGGCGTTGGAGTTGCGGATAACCGCGACATCGGTGGTGTAGATGAGCGATTTGATACGACGGCCGAAGAGCGTAAAGCCGCTGGCCTCCTCGATCTCGTCGGGCATGCGGAGGGCCGCCTTGCGCAAACGCCCGTCGATGGGCAGCGGCTCCATGGGGAGCAGTCCGTTAGGAGTCACGGCTGCCTGGGGCTCGGTGAACTCGTCTGCGAGCTCGACCTCGGAGAAATCGACCGAGGCGACGATGTCCTCGTGAACCTCGGCGGGCACATCGATGGGAGCTTGGTCGTTTGCCGCGGCAGGCGTGTCGAAGGAGCTGGTGCCGACAAAGGCGTCGACGCGCTCGTTTAGGTCGTTGAGGGTGTCCATGGAGACTCGATTCTGTGTGACGACGGCCGGCACGATGCAGCCGGAATTGCGAATGCTAAATCGTTTGACGAGTTGATTTTTCCCCGCCGCGCCATCCGTTAGACCGAAGGGCAGGCGAACGTGAAGGAGCTGTGGTGGCGGGGATCGAGGTGCTATCTTGAAAGTCCCGTTTAAAAGAGAGGTGACGCGGTATGGAATTTTCGGCAATGTTGGGCTCGATTGGCCTGTGTGTGGGCGCAATCGTTGCCGCCGCGGTCATCTACTTTGTGGTCACGGCCATCAAGGGCAAAAGGGCCGAGCGCAAGGAGCGCGCGATGCTTAAACAGCATCGCGACCAGCAGGGCAAACGCGCACAGAAATAGCTTGTTGAGTTTTGGATCCGTGCGCTAGCTGCGTTTTCGGATCAGGGCAATGTAGAAGCCCTCAAAGTCGCGGCTAGGCGGAATGGTCAGCGTACCGGGCATACCGTTGGCGACGGCCGAGACATGGCCGGCAGCGATGGCCTCAGTGAGGGCATTGCACTCGATATGCGGCTCCTCGCCGGCATCCTGGGCGCGACGCGCTTCGCTTTCGCTCGGCGTGCCGTCGAGGGGGATGAGCTCGCAGTCCATATGCTTGTCGAGGGCCTCTTGCAGGGCGTCCTCGTTTTCCTGCGGCAAGATCGAACAGGTCGAATAGACGAGCGTGCCGCCCGGTTTGAGGGCGCCCATGGCGCGGTCCAGAAGTGCTCGCTGCGAGCGGGCGCACTTGCTCAGCAACTGCTCGGTCAGGCCGCGCAGGCTTTTCTCGTTGTCGCTGATGACGGTGCCCGTGCCGGTGCAGGGAGCGTCGAGCAGGATGCGATCAAAGCGGAAGAACTCGTCGAGCTCGCGTGCGTCGATGCGCATGACGGGCACGTTTTTGGCACCTTGACGGTGGAGGTTGGACTCAAGCTTTTCGGCGCGGGGAATGCTCATCTCACAGGCCGTGAGGTGTGCCTGGCCCTGGGTGAGGGCGGCGATCTGCGTCGTCTTGCCGCCGGGGGCTGCGCACATGTCCAGGATGTCCTCGCCGGCCTGAGCGCCCAGGACCAACGGCGGCATCATGGACGACAGGCTCTGCAGATAGATTTTGCCGTCGCGGTAGATGTCGAGATCCCACAGATCGGAAACCTGGGCCTCGGGCAGGATAAAGGCGTCCGGATACCAGGTAACGGTTTGGTGCGCGATGCCGGCGGCATCGAGCGCGGCGGCGATGTCCTCGGCGGTTGCCTTGAGCGTGTTGGCGCGCAGTGTGACCGGGCGTGTGGCCGCGGCTCCAAAGCCCTCGATCATGCGCTCGGCATCGGCGGGCGCATAGGCGCCGGCGACCGTGTCGACCATAAAGCGCGGCAGGTCGGCGCCGCAGGGAAGGGCGGCAAGCTGGTCGGAAAGCTCGGTGGAGGCAAACTGCCTAAGCTTGAGCTCGGGCTTAACCTGCTTTTTCTGCTTACGACGACGCGACTTGGACATCCGTCTTTCCTTCCCGTTCCAAATTGACTACTTTCCGGGCACGCCGCTGCTGGCGTGCTTTAGTACTGGCTCTCGTGCTTGCTAAAGAAGTCGAAGCGCGGGGGCAGCGGCTTCACGCGGTGCTCGCCGGGCTTCTCGCCCAGGCTCTCCACAAACTCATCCGTGGAGGCAAAGATGTTATCCCAGCTAAAGAAGGCGACCGGGTCGACGTCGAAGTACTCGCAGATGAGCTCACAGCCGGCCGGGACGATGCCGTGCATGAGCACGGTCGCCACGCGCAGCTCGCTAAAGGCGTCGACGAGGGCCTGCGCCATCGCGGCGTTTGCCTCATTACCCTCGAGCTTGTTGGCGGCCTTGGAGGCGTCGCTCCAGCGCTTGTTGGCGGCGCGTAGGTAGTCGTCGCACACGGCAAGCGCGCGGTGCGTCTCGAACTTGTACATGGCCTGTTCAAAGGCGAGGGCTGCCTGCTGGGCGGCTTCGATTACGGTGCCAGAAGCGGCGCCGGCGGGAATGCAACCGTTGCGATAGGGACTCTCGTCGCCCTCCTTGACGGCGACGCCGTAGAAGCAGCTGCGGGCCAGACGGTTGAACACGCCGGTCAGCAGCGCGCTCTCCTTAAGGGCGGGGTCGATGACGCGCTTGTCGTCGCAGGCGCGCACCTCGTTGCCGTCCTTGTCCTTGCCGGTTACGCGCGTGTCGTATGCCTTGGGACTAAAGCTCACCGGCTTCTCGGACAGGCCGAGCGACAGCCAGTGCGCGCGCATCTGCTCGCAGGTGTAGTGGTTGAGCAGGTCGTCTGCCGGCGGGGGAGGCGTCTGCGAGGACGAGCTGGCTTTTTTGCCCATGTAGAGCAGGTGATAGCAGGCGCTGACGGTGCTCTGCGTAAGATCCCAACCCAGGGCCTCCCACATGGCGGTCTGAGCTATGCAGTAGAAGTAGATGTTGTCCTGACCGATGAACTGGTAGATCTGAGCGTCGTCAGAGCACCACCAGTCGCGCCAGTCGAGCGAGCTGTGCTGGTAGGTGGGAGCGGGTACCTGCGTGGAATCGGCAGCGGGCTCGCCCATGAGGGCGGCATCCTGGGCGGCGACGCCCTCGGTCACGCCGGCGGCCTTGGCATCGCGTGCGAGCACGGTACGCGTATAGCTGATGGGCGCCCACAGGCTCTCGGGCCAGCACCAGCAGGTGACGTCGGAGACGCCATCGACCTCGGGCACCGGAACGCCCCAGTCGATGTTGCCGGTGATGCGGAAGGGCACGAGCGCCTTGCCGCTGCGGAAACGCACGCCACCGTTGGCGAGCACCGCGTGGGCATCGTCGCGCTCCTTCCAGCTGGGGAAGGTGACGGTAAAGCTGCTCTTGTTGCCCTCGGGCTCCAGGACGGTGTGCTCGGGAAGCTGATCCTCAACGGCATCGAAGGCCTCGCGGAACTTGTTCTGGATGTAGAGCTGAGCCGGCAGCAGCCACTCCTCCATGGTCTTGGAGACCACGGAACGAACCTGCGGGTTCTGGGCGAGCTTGGCGGTATAGGTCTTCATAAAGTCGAGGTAGGCCGGCAGGTCGAAGTAGAGGTTGTCGACCGGGCGCAGCTCGGGCACCTCGCCGGTGAGCTGGCTCTTAGGCGCGATGAGCTCCTCGGGCTCAAACTGGTGGCCCAGGTCGCACTCGTCGGCATAGGCCTTCTCGGACTTGCAGCCCTGGATGGGGCAGCGGCCGATCACCTGACGGCCGTTGAGGAACGTGCCGGCCTTGGCATCGTAGAACTGCAGCGTGGAGCGCTTGGAGATGGTGCCCTGCTCGTGCAGGCGCTCGATAATCTCGGCGGTCACCTCGTTGTGAATCTGCGCAGCCGGCTCAAGGCCCGAGCCGCCGTAGATATCGCAGCTGATGTTGTAGTTGTTGAGGGTCGCTGCTTGGCGGGAGTGATTGGACTCGACGTACTCGTTAATGGACTTGTCGTAGCCCTCGTTCTCCTTGAGCTTGCGGTAGCTCTCCATGATGGGCGAGCCGTAGCAGTCGGTGCCCGAGGTGAAGATGACGTTCTCACGGCCCAGGCGGTCGCGCAGGAAGCGGGCGAAGAAGTCGGCAGGGACAAAGACGCCGCCAACGTGGCCAAAGTGAAGGCCCTTGTTGCCGTAGGGCTCGCCGGCGGTAACGATGGCGCGGCGAGGCCAGCTGGGACGGTCGTTCATGGAGTATTTGGATGCCATGGGACTCCTTCGCATATGGTGAGGGCGCGGCCGGGCGCGGGGCTCGGCGGCGCGGTGGTCAATTCGTGCATATCGTTCGACATTATCGCACATGCGGGCGGGTGCGTGGCAGGGGCGCTATCCTAAGATGCTATGAATGAGATTTCCAACATACATGCGTTTGAAGACGAGGATTTTCTGCACGCTTGCTTCGTGTGGGGGATGGTCGTAGTCGGCGTGTTTGCCGTGTGCCTGGTGCCGGTGTTTATGCTGCTGGGCGGACCCGCGGACCTGGATGCGGCTGACGCGGGCGGTTGGACGGCGGTCGTGGGCTGGATAGTCGGCTTGGCTGCGATCTCAATGGCGTCGTTCGCCGTGCACGAGCTGGTGCACGGTGTGTTTTTTAAGCTGCTGGCGCCTGCGGGCGCGAAGGTGACCTTTGGGGCGAATCGCGAGACAGCGATGATCTATGCCTGCGCCGAAGGCGTTGTGTATTCTCGCCGGCGGTACGTGGCGGTTTGCCTGGCGCCGACGGTTGTTGTGACGGCAACGCTTGCCCTGGGGTTTGCGTTTTCGGGCTATCCGCTGCTGTGCTATCTGGCGGCCGGCTTGCATTTGTCAGGCTGTGTGGGCGACTGGTATTACGTGCGGACCATTTTGCGCGACCGCCGCATTGTCGCCTGCGAGGATACGTCCTTTGGCGTGCGCTTTTTCGGGTGAGGAGATGTTGATGAAGCCGTTGTTGTTGCACGCTTGCTGCGCGCCGTGCTCGCTTGAGCCGGTCCGCCTGCTGCGCGAGGAAGGGTTTGAGCCCACGATTTGCTGGACCAACCCCAATATTCAGCCGCACGATGAATGGCAGCGTCGCCTGGACGAGCTGCGCCGGTGGTGTGCCGATGGCGACATCGAGCTTATCGAGGCGGGGGAGGACCGTGAGCGTTGGGAGGCCGGCGTGGCCCCGCTGGGCGCCGATCGAGCCCGTCGCTGTCGCGCATGCTATGCCCTGCGCCTGGCCGAGGCATGCCGAGTGGCCCAGGAGCGCGGGTTTGAGTTTGTGGGTACGACGCTCGCCGTCTCGCCGTATCAGCTGTTCGACACCTGCAATGATGTGTTGGAGCGTCTGGCTGCCGCCCGCGGTCTCACTCCGGTGATTCGCGATTTTCGTCCGTATTACCCCGAGGCGACACGCCGTTCGCGCGAGCTGGGCATGTATCGGCAGAACTACTGTGGTTGCCGCTTCTCGGCTGTCGAGGCGGCCATGGACCGCGCCCGCATCCGCGACGAGCGCAAAGCGTCCAAAAAGTAGTTCTTTTGAGCTGGCAGCCTGCTAGGATGTAGAGCGGACTATAGCTATATAAGGAGTATCCGACGTGTCTATGCGTACCGATGATTTTGACTACAACCTTCCCGAGGAACTGATTGCCCAAGCTCCTGCCGAGCCGCGCGACTCCTGCCGCCTGCTGGTGGTGGATCGCAAGGGCTCCCAGGCGGGAACGCCGCTGGAGCACGGCGGTACCGTTGAGCACCGCATCTTCCGCGACATCATCGACTATATCGAGCCTGGCGATGTGCTCGTCATCAACAAGACGCGCGTGATGCCGGCCCGCCTGATCGGTCGCAAGGAGGGCTCGGGCGGCGTGGTCGAGACGCTGCTGCTCAAGCGCCGCGAAGATGTTGACCCGCTGGGCCACGTTTGGGAGTGCCTGGTCAAGCCGGGTAAGCGCCTGAAGCCCGGTGCTCAGATTGAGTATCGTGCGGGCGGCGCCCATGCGCCCGAGGGGGCTCCCGTGGTGCTGACGGCCGAGGTCATCGACTTTGTCACCGATAGCCGCGGCGGCCGCCTGGTGCGTTTTGAGCCGGCCGGTTGCAATGCCGCCGGCGAGCCGCGCACGCTCGACGAGGCCATCCATGCTGCCGGCCACGTGCCGCTGCCGCCCTACATTACCGATTACGAGGGCGATCCCGAGAAGTACCAGACCGTCTACGCCATGAAAGAGGAACACTCGGCTGCAGCTCCCACGGCGGGTCTGCACTTTACTTCCGAGCTCATGGCCGCTATCGAGGCCAAGGGTGCGAAGTTTGCCGCCGTCGAGCTCGAGGTGGGCATCGATACCTTCCGCTTGGTGGAGGAGGACGACCCCACGCAGCACGTCATGCACACCGAGCGCTACCACGTGTCGCAGGAAGTTGTCGACGCCGTGCATAAGGCGAAAGCCGAGGGTCATCGTGTGATCGCCGTCGGCACTACCGCGGTGCGCTCGCTCGAGAGCGCGTTTGACGCAGAAGCCCCGGTGTTCGATCCGGCCGTGACGGCGCGCTATTTTGAAGGCCGCGAGGACGGAGCCGACACGCTTGGCCGCGGTGACATCGTGGTGCGCGAGAACGCCACGACGCAGCTCTACCTCATGCCCGGCTCGACCTATCACGTGGTAGACGCGCTGATCACGAACTTCCACGTGCCGCGCTCCACGCTCATGATGCTCGTGAGCGCACTTGCCACCCGCGACCAGATCATGGATGCCTACGCTGCTGCTATCGAAGAACGTTACCGCTTCTTCAGCTTCGGCGACGCGATGCTCATCTTGTAGGTTACGGCGTTTTACAAACGCCGTAACCGGTCGACGCTGCGCGGGCCGCATTTGGACAATCTGACGTTCAACTTCAAGGGCGCGACCAGAAGGTCAGCGCCCTTTCGTTTCACGTCACCTTGCCTCAAATGCGACCCGCTCGCTGTCGTTGCCAAAACACCGGCATTTCTTTGGTTGTCAACAAAACATCGGTGTAGTCATTGGGGACGTTCTTAAACGACTACCTTGCATCAATCTAAATAAGTTGCGGTGAGATAGTTCTTGAATTGGCCTTTTTGGGCTAAACAGGAACTATCTCACCGCAACTGCGTTGAGCGTTTTTTTGGCGGCTGGTTTACTTGCTCGCGAACAGCCAGACTAGGATGATCACCAGGATTGCGGCGACGATGCAGACGATGGCGCCGGTGAATTTGATGCGTGAGTCGCGGGTACGCTCGCGCACCGCGTCCTCGGTGGCCTCGAGCTGGGTGACTTCTTGCTCGGTCTCGGCGTGTTCGGCTTTGTCTCGGGCCAAGGATCCTGCAAGCGACTCAGTGATCTCTGGGTGGTCGTGCACCTCGGTCGCCTGTTCGATAATCGACTGCGCATGCGCGGCATCTGCTTGGGCGTTGGCTATGCTCTGCTCTTGGTCGCGGCGTGCCTTGTCCTCGGCGGCGATCTTCTCGCGCAGTTCGCGCTGGCGCGTTGCAGCGGCGGTTTTTGCGGTCTGCAGCTCGTCGCGCGCGACATCGGCCTCTGCCGTCACGGCCTGATGGGCTCGCTTGGCGTCGGCGATGGGGGCTTGCGCCTGCTCGACGGCCTGCTCGGCTGCGGCAAGCGAGTGCTCAAGGTCGGCGGTGATGCGCGGGACATCTTCTTCGGCTTTACGCAGGGCATCTGCCGTGTCGGAGATCTGCATCGAGAGCTCGCTGGTGCGCACCGTATAGTTGGCGGGATTTGCCGAGGGATTGCGTTGCAGCTCGGCATACTCATGACGCAGTGTCTCGAGCTGGGCGCGCGTGGCGTCGACGGTTTGTTGTGCGGCGGCAATGCCGGCGTCTCGCTCGGCCTGCACCTTGTCGCGGATGCGCTTGGAATCCTCAAGACGGCGAACGAGGCGGTTGCCGGTCTCGCGTGAGCTCGCCTCGCGGGCCTCCACGGCATCGAGCGCGGCCTTCAGGCGGAGCTCGGTCGCGTCATCCTCTGTCTTCATTTGTTCGAGCTGACCCTTGAGCTCTGCTACTTTGGAAGCATGGACATCGCGATCGATTTCGGCTGCCGCTGCAGTCTTTTGGGCCGTGGCAATCGCCTGGCGCTGGTCGGCGACGATCTGGTCGTAGCGGCCTGCGATATCCTGGCGCGTCTCGAGTTCCTCGGCCTGATCGGCAATGCGCTGCTCAAGTTCGGCCAGGTGGGCGCGGGCATCGGCAAGTGCCTTTTTCGCGGCGTTCATCTCGCGCATGGCCGAGGCGCCCTGGGCAATAAAGGTGCCCACGGCGTTCGCGGTGTTCGAGACAGCGGTCCCCAGATCGCGGTTCGCGGCAGGGGAGTGCGAGGCGGTCGGGCGAGCGGTGTCAGCAGCATCCGCATCGGCAGCCTGCGGCACGGAGATGTTGCCGGTGCCGCCCTCGACCACAGAAAAGCCTGCTGCGTGCGGGTCGACCGCATCGGCGCCAATCGTGGGGTGCTCGAGCTGCAGAAACGAGGGCATGGTGCTGCCCTGGTCGGCAACCGGAGTCTCGCCGGGTACAAAGGTCGAGGCCGCCTCGGCAGCCTCCTCTTCCTCGGCGTCAACGTCAGCGTCGGCCACGGCGTCTTTCATCGCTTTGACGGCATCCATCATGGAGTCCATGACGGCGTCGAGCTCTTCTTCCGAAGACACCTCGATAGGGCCCGCAGCTTGCGGAGCGGCATCCTGTACGGGGTCGTCGTCCTGAGCGGGCGCATCGTCGTTTTGCTCGCCTGCATCTTCGGCGCCAGGGGTTTCCGCCGTAGCGCTTTCGTCCAAGATGGGGTCGTCGAGGTCAATATCATCGCAGGTCACAGCATCAGCATCTGCGGTGACGTCTGCGGAATCATCAATATGCTGTTGAGTCTGGGGGTCCAGCTCGTCTGTCATAGGTATGTGCTCCTCATCGTTGTTTGTCACCCTATGATAAAGTCTCGCGCCGACTTCCCGCGCGCCGCAGCAAAGTTTCAAAACGTGTTCGATGGCTCGATCTGATAACAATAACTCGGCCGCTTTATCCAGTTTGTACTTGACAATCCCTTCGCCGAACGACGTGGTGCCGTTCGCCTACCGCGGTCTTTTATTTTTGCTTGAACACGCTAAAGTTGCATCTCAGCTTTTGGCGCGTTTATTTGGATGCGCGCAGTCGGCGGGTTCGCCCGTCGCGATTTGAAAGGACTTTGTATGGGACTTTTCACTGGTAAGACCGTGATCGTCACCGGCGGCGGCAAGGCCACGCTTAAGGACGGCTCCGCTGGCTCCATCGGCTACGGCATCGATATCGCTTTTGCCAAGGAGGGCGCAAACCTCGTCATTACCGGCCGCAACGTTGCCAAGCTCGAGGCTGCTAAGGAATCCCTCGAGGCCGAGTACGGCGTCAAGGTTCTGCCTGTTCAGGCCGATGTCTCGGCCGGTCAGGACAACGAGGCCGTCGTCCAGAACGTCATCGACAAGGCCATTGAGGAGTTCGGCCGCATCGACGCCGTCGTCAACAATGCTCAGGCTAGCGCCTCGGGCGTGACCATCGCCGACCACACCATGGATCAGTTTAACCTGGCCATTTACTCCGGTCTGTATGCTACCTATCTGTACATGCAGAAGGCCTATCCGCACCTGAAGGAGACCAAGGGCTCCGTGGTCAACTTTGCTTCGGGCGCCGGTCTGTTTGGCAACTACGGCCAGTGCAGCTATGCAGCCGCCAAGGAGGGCATCCGCGGTCTGACTCGCGTCGCCGCCAACGAGTGGGGCCCCGACGGCATCAACGTCAACATCGTGTGCCCGCTTGCCTGGACTGCTGCGCTCGAGAACTTCCAGGATGCCTATCCCGAGGCGTTTAAGGCCAACGTCCACATGCCGCCGGCAGGCCACTACGGCGACGTCGAGAAGGAGATCGGCCGCGTGGTCGTTCAGCTCTGCGGCCCCGACTTTAAGTATATGAACGGCGAGACCGTCACCCTCGAGGGTGGCATGGGCCAGCGGCCCTAAGAGTTACGGCGTTTTACCAAACGCCGTAACGGGCCGACGCTGCGCGGTCACCGGAGCGACAATTTGTCATTCAAAGAGGGCGGCATGACCAGAAGGTCTATGCCGCCCTCTTTTCATGCCAACTTGTTCGCTCTGGCGACCGCTCGCTGACGTTGCCAGAGCATCGGCGTTACCTTGGCTGTTGGATGTAGTCGTTGGGGACGTTCTTAGAAAAGTAGTCGTTGGGGACGTTCTTAAATGACTAGTCGAGGGGGACGCTCTTGCCGGCACTTGGGGACACTCTTGCCGGCAGATTGGGACACTCCTTTGTAAGGTGGCGCTGAAGGCTGTCCCCAACGACCAGTCGTTAAGAACGTCCCCAACGACTGGTCGTTTAATGCGCCAGTTTCTGTCGAGTCGGTGCTTCTTGCGGGTTGCCCGTATAATGGTTTGCGTATGAACCGCAACCAAGGAGTTCCAGTTTATGGACCAGAGCCTTTTTAAATTCGACCTGATCGCCGAGGATCCGACGACGCATGCGCGTGCCGGCGTGCTGCACACCCCACATGGCGACATCGAGACGCCGATCTTCATGCCCGTGGGCACCAAGGCAAACGTCAAGGGCATTCCTACCGAGACCGTTAAACAGCTCGGCGCCCAGATCGTGCTTGCCAATACCTATCACCTGTCCATGCGTCCCGGCGAGGACACCATCGCCGAGCTGGGCGGGCTGCACAAGTTTATGAACTGGCATGGCCCCATTCTTACCGACTCGGGCGGCTTCCAGGTGTTCAGCCACAACGACGCCGTCAAGCTCACCGACGAGGGCGTGCGCTTTATCGTCAACGACTACGACGGCCGCCATGTGTTCTGGACGCCCGAGGACAACATGGAAATCGCCATGAAGCTCGGTTCCGACATCTGCATGCAGCTCGACCAATGCCCGGGCTATCCCGCCACGCGCGCCTACGTTGAGCGCGCCGTTGAGCTGTCGAGTATGTGGGCCGAGCGCTGCTACAAGGCTCACACCCGCGATGACCAGGCGCTCTTTGGCATCGTCCAGGGTGGCATGCATCTGGATCTGCGCCTGCGCTCGCTGCGCCATCTGGAGGAGTGCGGCGACTTCCCCGGTTACGGCATCGGCGGCTACTCGGTGGGCGAGGACCACGAGACTATGTTCGAGACGCTGGCGCCGCTGGTTTCCGAGTACATGCCTAAGTACAAGCCGCGCTACCTCATGGGCGTCGGCAACCCTACCACGCTCGTGCGCGGCGTTGGCGTGGGCATCGACATGTTCGACTGCGTGCTGCCGACGCGCACCGGCCGCATGGGTACGGCGTTCTCCAGTGAGGGTCGCCTCAACTTCCGTAACGCGCGCTTTGCGCACGACGACGGCCCCATCGACCCCACCTGCACCTGCCCGGTGTGCACGGGCGGCTACAGCCGCGCGCTCATCCGCCACATGGTCACGCAGAAGGAGATGCTCGGCGGTATTCTGCTGTCGATGCACAACATCTACTACCTGCTCAACCTTATGCAGCGTGCCCGCCAGGCCATTATCGAGGGCCGCTACGGCGCGTTCGTGAGTGACTGGATGAACAGTCCTGCGGCGGTGGACTACTAAGAGCGGCGCGGGCGCTTGCAGAGCGCTGGCAACGGCAAGGGGCGAGCGCTGGCCGGTCATCGCGTTCGCTAACACGGTCTGCGCGACCGCTGACCGATAGCTTGCAAGCACTTGATGCATCGTGGGTACCATACCGAATGGTTGATGTTCGGGCGGGTGTTTGGCGCATGGCGTCGACCCCGCCCGTTTTTCTTTTTCTCGATAGGAGTACCCATGATTAAGAACGAGAATGTCGAGGGCGAGCCTGCCTACGACGAGACGTACCGCCGCGGTCCCGTGGTCATGCGCGGCCCCATGATTCCTAAGGACAATACGTACGCCAACCTGCTGGCGCCCGAGGATTCAACCGACTGGTTGCATGCCGATCCGTGGCGTGTACTGCGCATCCAGGCCGAGTTTGTCGATGGTTTTGGCGCACTTGCCGAGTTAGGGCCTGCGGTGACCATCTTCGGTAGTGCCCGTACGCCCAAGACCGATCCGCTCTACAAGGCGGCGCGCACGGTCGGCCGTAAGATTGCCCAGCGCGGCGTGGCGGTTATCACCGGTGGCGGCCCCGGCATCATGGAGGCGGCCAACAGGGGAGCGGCGAGCGTCAACGGCAAGTCGGTCGGCTTGGGTATCGAGCTTCCGCACGAGCAGGGGCTCAACAAATACGTGAACCTCGGCATGGACTTCCGTTACTTCTTTGTGCGCAAGACCATGTTCGTCAAATACAGCTCGGGCGCCATCGTGTTTCCCGGTGGTTTTGGCACGCTCGACGAGATGTTCGAGGTACTCACGCTGGTGCAGACGCACAAGGTCAAGCGCATGCCGCTTGTGCTGGTGGGTACCGAGTACTGGCAGGGCCTATTCGACTGGCTCAACGGCCCGGTGATGGATGCCGGTATGATCAGCCCGCTCGATCCCGAGCTCGTACACATCGCCGACGACCTCAACGAAGCCGTCGACATTGCCCTGAGTGGGCTGATGTAGGGTAGGTAATATGGGACGGGGCTAAAATAGACTGGTCTGAAACGTTTGATACCAGTCTTTTTAGCCCCGTCCCAAATGAACTGCTTCTAAGCTGCGGTGAAATAGGGACTGATTTGCGGCTGATAAGCCAAAAACAGTCCCTATTTCACCGCAACTGATGTGGGCGTTCCTAGCGAGTTGGCTGGTAGCGGGGGCAGTAGCTGATGGCGATGGCGTCGACGCCTACGTGGGTGGCGATGGTGCAGCCGATGGGGCCGGTGCCGGCGTCTACATAGTCTTGGCCTGCGAGCGCTTGGCTGACGAGCTCCTGCTCCTCGGCGGCGCCGGTCGTGAGCACGCGCACGCTGGAGCCTGGATGCTCGGCCAAAAATGCGAGGCAATCGGCCATGGTGTTGGCAACGATGCGCTTGGCGCCGCGGCCCTTCTTGATGGCCTTGATCTCGCCCGATTTCCACTCCGGCGAAACGGCCAGGCGAATGTTGAGCATCTGCGTCAGCTGGCCGGCGAGCTTGGGCGCGCGGCCGTTCTTGACCAGGTTCTCGAGTGTGCGCGGAATCAGCAGCAGATGGGCGTCGGGCAGCGTCGCGCGGATCTGAGCCTCGGTCTCGTCCAGGCTGCGGCCGTCCTCGCGCATGGCGAGCGCGTACTCCACCAGCAGGCCCTCGGCGCCCGAGCCGGTGCGCGAATCGATGCAGCGCACGTCGAGCTCGTGGGTATCGGCCACCTGGCACGCGTTGGCGTAGCAAGCGGACCACTCGCTGCACAGCGAGATAAAGATGGCGCTGTCGTGGCCGTCGGCGCGCACGCGGTCAAAGAGTGCCTTGAACTCGCCGGCGCTCGGCTGCGAGGTGTGCGGCAGCTGCTCGGAGCCAGCCATGCGCGCGACGTACTCCTGGGCGGTAATCTGCACCTGGTCGAGCAGGTCCTCGCCCTCGATAATCACATGCAGCGGAATCACGTAAATGCCGAGCTCTTGAGCACGGGCGGGGGAGATGTCCGACGTGGAGTCGGTTATGATGGCAAAAGACATAATTGCACCTTTCGTTGGGGCGCGACGGCGCCGCCTTCTGAGAGCAAAGTGCGACAAGTATAGTGGAGTCGTTCCACATTTCTAGGTTCAATTGTTGAATAGTCAACAGTTTGAAGTGTCGGTGTGGAAATCGTCAACTGGGGAAGAGGGATGCCGATGGAGGCGCTGGAGATATGCAAGCGGCCGGTCGTGCTGTTCGATTTTGACGGCACGGTGGCCGATACGGGCCGGGCGGTGATGACCTCGACGCGCAAGACGTTGGCCGCGCGCGGGTTTTCGGAGGCGCAGATGGGTGACCTGCGCCGCATGATCGGGCCGCCCCTGTGGAAGAGCTTTCACGACTTTTATGGCTTCTCCCGCGAGGAGTCGCTTGTGGTGGCTGACGAGTACCGTGCCTTTTTTGATGAGCTGGGACCTGAAGAGTATCCCGTGTTCGACGGAATCCCCGAGCTGCTCGATGGCCTTGCCGCGCAGGGGCATCGCATGGCGGTCGCGACGTCTCGCATGGAGGCGAAGTGCATCGATATGGTGCATGAGCTGGGGATTTGCCAGTTTGAGGCCGTGGTCGGCATGAATCCGCCGCAGGGGCGCGAGACCAAGGCGGATTCGGTCCGCGATGCCCTGGCGGCCCTGGGTGCGACCGCGGACGAGGCCGTGATGATCGGCGATCGCTTCAACGATGTGGAGGGCGCACACACAATGGGCGTGCCGTGCATTGGTATCTATTCGGGCGCGGCGGCGCCGGGCGAGCACGAGGCGGCGGGTGCCGATGCAGTGGTGCACTCGGTGGCCGAGCTTGCTAAACTTTTCGCTATCTAATAGACGTAATGTGAGGGACGGGCGTACCCGTCGCTCATTGGTAAGGAGGTCGTCCATGAATCAGGTGGAGCAGAGCGTTACCGAGTATGTCGACGAGGTCTGGGAGGATGTCGTCGCCGATATCGAGCACTTGGTGAGTTATCCGTCCGTGGCAGTTTCTGCCGATGCGGAGCCCGGCGCGCCGTTTGGCCGCCCGGTCCGTGATGCGCTCGATTGCGCGCTCGGTATCGCGCAAAAGCTCGGCTACCAGACGAGCGATGACGAGGGCTATGTGGGAATCGCCGATATCCCGGGCCGCGGCGACAAACAGCTCGCGACTATCTGCCACGTGGACGTGGTTCCCGCCGGCCCCGGCTGGAACACCGACCCGTTTGCGATGGAGCGTCGCGAGGGCTGGCTGCTCGGCCGCGGCGTGATCGACGACAAGGGTCCGGCCGTGCTGTCGCTCTACGCCGGCGCCTACCTGCTCAAGCACGGCATCGTTCCGCGCTACACCTTCCGCGCGCTGCTGGGCTGCGATGAGGAAGTGGGCATGTCCGACGTTCACCATTATCTGGAGAACTACGCGAATCCCGACTTTCTGTTTACGCCCGATGCCGAGTTCCCGGTCTGCAATGCCGAGAAGGGCCAGTTTGGGGCGACGTTCGTGAGCCCCAAGATCGACGGCGGGCGCATCGTGTCGTGGTGCGGCTCCGAGGCGAGCAATGCCATTCCGTCGCAGTCCATCTGCGAGCTTGCGATTGCCGCCGATGAGCTGCCGGCGCCCGTTGAGAACGTCGACCGCCTGGAGATCACGGCGCTTGATAACGGGCATGCGCAGATTTTCGCCCACGGTATTGGCGGCCACGCTTCGATGCCTGAGGGCACCATCAACGCCGTCGGCCTGATCGTGGCGTATCTGCGCGAGGCCGAGGACGCGTTTGGTGCACGCGATGAGCGCCTGCTGACGCCTGCCGAGCACGAGTTCGTCAAGTTCCTGGCCTTTGTGCATGCGGATGCCTATGGCCGCGGCCTGGGTATCGATGCGACGAGTCCGGCGTTTGGCCCGCTTACCTGCAACGCTGGCGTCATCTGCGTGGCGGATGGCCATATTGAGCAGGTCATCGACGTGCGCTTCCCCGATAGCACCAGTGCCGATACCATCCGCGAGCAGCTCGAGCCGCTCGTGGGCCGTTTTGGCGTGACGTGCCAGCTGGGTCGCGCTAAGGTGCCGTTCTCGGTGTCTGCCGACGATCCGGCCGTGAAGGCGCTTATTGATACCTATAACGAGTTTACGGGCAAGCATGCTGAGCCCTTTGCCATGGGCGGCGGCACGTATGCGCGCAACTTTGCCCGCGCCGTGTCGTTTGGCCCCGAGGAGACCGGCCTTGAGCTGCCCACGTGGGGCGGCCAGATGCACGGCCCCAACGAGTGCGCCAACGAGGAACAGCTCAAGCAGGCGCTCAAGATTTATATCGTGGCCATCTTAAAGCTCAACGAGTTGGAGCTTTAGGGTTACGCGGTTTTACCAAACCGTGTAACAGCTCGACGCTGCAAACGCCCCCAAGCGGCAATCTGCCTTTCAACTTCGGTGGCATGATCAAAAGATCAATGCCACCTTGTTTCATGGCACCTTGCTCTCTCTGGCGGGCTTTCGCTGTCGTTGCCAAAACATCGGCGTTGCTGGGGTAGTCGTTGGGGACGTTCTTAAATGACTAGTCAAACAAGACTGTCTCCAATGACTACTTTCCTCTGGTGTAAAAGGCGCGCCACGCTAAATGCCGGGTTTGTTATTCGTTTGTAAAGCCGAGTCGCGCTTGCGGTAAGGGTCTATCAGATGCCCGTAAAAAACCGTAGTTGGCGCGGGCGATGCCCGGTCGGGGCCGTATCTTTCCAAACAGCAAAGCGGGCGGGGTGCCCGCGAGTCGCATGTATGAAAGGAAGATCATGCTCGATCAGGCTTATTCTCGTCGTCAGTTCCTCGGCCTCGCTGGTGGTCTTGCCAGCATCGTCGGTCTCGGCCTCGTTGGCTGCGGTGGCTCCAACGCCGCCGACACCGCTGCCGAGGGTAGCGCCGCTGCTGCCGAGTCCGTCTCCGGCGAGGTGACTTACGACGGCGCCTCCTCGTTCCAGGCTCTCGTCGAGGCCGCTGCCGAGAAGTTCATGGATGCCAACCCGGACGTCTCCGTCTCCGGCTCGGGCAACGGTTCGGGCAAGGGCCTGACCGCTGTCGCCGCCGGCACCGTTACCATCGGTAATTCCGACGTCTTCGCCGAGACCAAGCTCGAGGCCGACCAGGTCAAGAACCTCGTCGACCATGAGGTTGCTGTCGTGGGCATGGGTCCCGTCGTCTCCAAGAACGTGACGGTCGACGACCTGTCCCTCGAGCAGCTCAAGGGCATCTTCTCCGGCCAGATCACCAACTGGAAGGAGGTCGGCGGCGACGACGCCACCATCGTCGTTCTCAACCGCAAGGCCGGCTCCGGCACTCGCGCCACCTTCGAGGCCGCCGTCTTTGGCGACGAGGTTGTCGACTTTAAGGGCGACGCCGAGCTCGACAAGTCCGGCGACGTCCAGACTCAGATGGGCAGCACCGACAACGCCATCTCCTACCTCGATTTCTCGCACTTTGATGACTCCAAGTTCAACGCCATCAAGGTCGAGGGCGTCGAGCCCAAGAGCAAGAATGTCACCGACGACTCCTTCAAGATCTGGGCTACCGAGCACATGTACTGCGCTAAGGATGCCGACGAGGCCACCAAGGCCTTCCTGGAGTTCATGCTTTCCGATGACGTCCAGGGCAAGCTCGTCGAGGAGCAGGGCTTTATCCCCGTCTCTGCCATGAAGGTCGTCAAGGACGCCAGCGGCAAGGTCTCCGCTAAATAAGTAATCGCCCCGGAAAGGTTTGCAATGGCAAAACAGCTGCCAAAGCGCGACCTTGAGAACGTGGGCCTGGGCGTCACGGGCGCGTGCGTTGCGCTCGTGACGCTTGTCGTTGCCGCGCTCATCTTTATGGTCGCCCAAAAGGGCCTCTCGGCTTTTCTCAAGGACGGCGTTTCGGTCGTCGAGTTCTTCACCGGCACCAAGTGGGACCTGGCCAACACAGCCGAAAGCGGCCTGCCCTACACCGGCGCCCTGCCCCTGATTGTCACCTCGTTTGCGGTCATGGTGCTCTCCACGCTCATCGCGCTGCCCATCGCCATCGGCTCTGCCATCTTTGCGGTCGAGATTCGGCCTAAGTTTGGCTCCAAGGTCTTTCAGCCGCTTATTGAGCTTTTGACCGGCATTCCCTCGGTCGTCTTTGGCCTGATCGGCTTTCACGTTGTCGTCGGCCTTATGAAGAGCGTTTTCCACGTGAGCACGGGCCTGGGCATCTTGCCCGGCGCCATCGTGCTGGCCGTCATGATCCTGCCGACCATGACCACGCTTTCGGTCGATGGCCTGCGCGCCGTGCCCGACAGCTACCGACAGGGCTCGCTCGCGCTGGGCTATACCCGCTGGCAGACCATCTGGCACGTGGTGCTCAAGAGCGCCATGCCGTCGCTCATGACCGCGGTCATCCTTGGTATGACCCGCGCCTTTGGCGAAACGCTTGCCGTGCGCATGGTTATCGGCGGTATCGAGGCCATGCCGACGTCACTGCTGTCGCCGGCGTCCACCATCACCACCACGCTCACCACGTCTATGGCGGTCTATGCCGAGGGCTCGGCCCAGGACGATGTTCTGTGGGCGCTCGGTCTGCTGCTGATGGGCATGAGCCTCATCTTCATCCTGATCATCCACCTTATCGGCCGCAAGGGGGCGAAGGCTCGTGGCTAGCACGCGTATCCACATCGACGAGGCGAGGCTCGGGCGTGTCCAAAAGCAGGACCGCTTCGCCACGGGCGTGTTGACGGCGATCGTCGCCATCGTCATGCTCATCGTCGTCTCCATGGTGGCCTATATCCTGTTCGAGGGCATCTCGACGCTGTTCCAGCCGGGCTTTCTCACGGAGCCGTCGCGCGCCAACGGAACGCAGGGCGGCGTGCTCTACCAGCTGTTCGACTCGTTCTACCTGCTGCTGATCACCCTGATCATCTCGGTGCCCATCAGCCTGGGCGGAGCGGTCTTTTTGGTTGAGTACGCGCCGGACGGACCCATCCGCGACATCGCCTCCACCGCCATCGAGACGTTGTCCTCGCTGCCTTCCATCGTCGTCGGCATGTTCGGTTTTCTGGTGTTCTCGGTGCAGCTGGGCTGGAAGTACTCCATCATCTCCGGCGCCGTCGCGCTCACCATGTTCAACATCCCCATCCTGGTGCGCGTGATCCAGCAGGCGCTCGAGGACGTGCCGCAGGCCCAGCGCGATGCGTGCCTGGCCATGGGCCTCACTCGCTGGGAGGCCACGCTGCACATCCTGATCCCCGAGGCCATGCCTGCCATCGTGACGGGCATCGTGCTTTCGGCCGGTCGCGTGTTTGGCGAGGCCGCAGCACTGCTTTTTACCTCGGGTATGAGCTCGCCGGTTCGCCTGAACTTCTTGAGCTTTAACCTGTCGAGCCCCACCTGCGCTTGGAACGTGTTCCGTCCCGGCGAGTCGCTCGCCGTGCATATCTACAAGATCTATGGCGAAGGCAGCCCCGAGGCCCAGCAGATCGTTTGGGGTACCGCGGCACTGCTGATGATTTGCGTGCTGCTGTTTAACGTAATCGCCCGCATTGTGGGCAAGCAACTGGCAAGGAAGATGACGGCCGAATGAGCGAGATGAATGTAACGCCCGCAACCGAAGCGGCATCGTCCGACACCCGGGACTTCCTGTCGAGCGTGGGGGAGAGCGAGAAGCGCGTGCGCGTGAGCGGCAAGGCCGTGAGCGACGAGGTTGTGCTCTCCACCAAGGACGTCAACGTGTACTATGGCGACCACCATGCACTGCACAATACGTCGCTCGACTTCCACAAGGGCGAGATCACGGCGCTCATTGGGCCTTCGGGCTGCGGTAAGTCGACCTTCTTGCGTAGCCTCAACCTCATGAATCGCGAGATTCGCGGCTGCCGCGTGGAGGGCGAGATCAACTATCGCGGGCGCAACGTGAACACCAAGACCGAAAACACCTACGAGCTGCGCCGTTCCATTGGCATGGTGTTCCAGCAGCCCAACCCGTTCCGCAAGTCCATTCGCGACAACATCACGTTTGCGCCCAAGCGCCACGGCATCACCGACCGTGACGAGCTCGACCGCATGGTCGAGGAAAGCTTACGCGGCGCGGCGCTGTGGGACGAGGTCAAAGACAAGCTCGATAAGAGCGCCTATGCGCTTTCGGGCGGTCAGCAGCAGCGTCTGTGCATCGCGCGCACGCTGGCGCTCAACCCCGACGTGATTCTGTTCGACGAGCCCTGCTCGGCGCTCGACCCCATCTCGACGCTGGCGATCGAGGACCTCATGTCATCGATCGTGGCCGACCGCGCCATCGTTATCGTGACGCACAACATGGAGCAGGCGTCGCGCGTGTCCAACCGCACGGCGTTCTTCTACATGGGCGATATGGTCGAGTACGACGAGACTGACGAGATTTTCCAACGGCCCAAGGATAAGCGGCTGAATGATTACCTCACCGGCATGTTCTCCTAGTCCGGGACATGCTTGAGGCCTGCAGCGGCCACGGTTGCCGCAGGACTGATTGGAGAGGCGGGTCATCTCTTGCGGGAGATGGCCCGCCTTTTGCTCTGCGACCGAAACGACCACCACAAAGGGGACAGGCGCCTTCGTGGTGGTTTGGGGTGGGGCTCGCTGCTATCATGGACAACGTTGAATTTCTACGAAGGAGCAGGGCATATGGCGATTCTTTTGGGATGCGATTCCGTCAGCCTAGAGTTTCCCACCAAGCATATTTTCGATAGCGTTACGCTCGGCGTGGGCGAGGGCGACCGTATTGGTATTGTCGGTAAAAACGGCGACGGTAAGTCGACGCTGCTGAGCGTGCTCGCCGGCACGTTGGAGCCCGACGACGGCCGCGTGACGCACCGTCGCGGCACCACGATCGGTCTACTCGGCCAAAAGGACCAGCTGGTCGATACCGACACCGTGCATCATGCCGTTGTGGGTGACGTCCCCGAGTACGAGTGGGCGTCGAGCCCCCGCACGCGCCAGATTCTGGCCGGCCTTATTAGCGATGTGCCCTGGGAGGGCACGGTGGGCGAGCTTTCGGGCGGCCAGCGCCGTCGCGTGGACCTCGCGCGCCTGCTGATCGGCGACTACGACGTGCTCATGCTCGACGAGCCCACTAACCACCTGGACATGCGCACCATCAACTGGCTCGCGCGTCACTTAAAGGCCCGCTGGCAGCGTGGCCAGGGCGCCATGCTCGTGGTCACGCATGACCGTTGGTTCTTGGACGAGGTCTGCACCAGCATGTGGGAGGTCCACGACGGCCAGGTCGATCCCTTCGAGGGCGGCTACTCCGCATATATCCTTCAGCGCGTGGAGCGCGACCGCATGGCCGCGGTTACCGAGGAGCGCCGTCGCAACATGGCGCGCAAGGAGCTCGCGTGGCTGAGCCGCGGCGCCCAGGCGCGTTCCACTAAGCCCAAGTTTCGCGTTGATGCCGCTCGCGAGCTGATCGCCGACGTGCCGCCCATGCGTGACGAGCTGGAGCTCAAGCGCCTCGCCGTGAGCCGCCTAGGCAAGCAGGTTATCGACGTGGTCGACGTGGACGCCGGCTATGCGGATGCCGGCGGCGCGCCCAAGCAGGTGCTCTCCGATGTGACCTGGCTCATTGGTGCGGGCGACCGCTATGGTCTTTTGGGTGAGAATGGCGCTGGCAAGTCGACGCTGCTTGATGTGATCCAGGGCAAAATTGCGCCCACGCGCGGCCGCGTGAAGATTGGCCAGACGGTACGCTTTGGCGTGCTGTCGCAGCAGCTCGAGGAGCTCGAGCCCTACATGGGCGACACGATCCGCGAGGTGCTCAGCAACTATAAGAAGTACTACGTCATCGACGGCAAGGAGACTTCGCCCGAGAAGCTCTGCGAGCGCCTGGGATTTACGACGCAGCAGCTCTGGAGCCGCATCGGCGATCTTTCGGGCGGCCAGCGCCGTCGCCTGTCGCTGCTGCTGACGATCCTGGACGAGCCCAACGTGCTCATCCTGGACGAGCCCGGCAACGACCTGGATACCGACATGCTCGCGATTGTCGAGGACCTGCTCGACGGCTGGCCCGGCACGTTGATCCTGGTGACACACGACCGCTTCTTGATGGAGCGCGTGACCGACCAGCAGTGGGCGCTGATCGACGGTCACCTGACGCATATGCCCGGCGGCGTCGACCAGTACCTGCGCCTGTGCAACGCCACCGCCGAGGGCGAGCCCGTGGGTGCGCCGAGTGCCAAGACCGGCACGTTTGACACCGGTGCCGCGGCGGCTGCGGCCGAAAAGCCCAAGTCGAGCGGTCAGCCCAACGGCCTTTCCAACGCCGAACGCCAGAAGCTCCGCCGCGAGGTGAGCTCGCTCGAGCGCAAAATGGAGACGCAGCGCGCACGCGTGGAGGAGGCCGAGGCCGCGATGACCCAGGTCGACCCCACCAATTACACGGCGCTGGGCGAGCAGCAGGCAAAGATCGACGAGGCCCACGCCGCCATGGACGAGTTGGAGATGGCGTGGCTCGAGGCGAGCGAGAAGCTCGAGGGCGAGGAGTAGGCGAGGATGATTAAGGCTGCGTTTTTCGATATCGACGGCACGTTGCTGAGCTTTAAGACCCATCGGATTCCGGCGTCGGCGCAGCGGGTGCTCGATAGCTTTCACGAACAGGGGATTGCGTGCGTAATCGCCACGGGTCGCCCGACCTACCAGATGCCGGATTGGCTGTTCGATTTGGGTTGGGATGCGTACATTACGCTTTCGGGCCAGCACTGTTTTGATTCCGAGGGGGTTTACCGCAGCTGCCCGATCGATCCGGACGACGTTGCGGTGATTGTGGACCAGGTGGCGCAGGGGCGCTACGACTCACTGTGCATGCAGGGCGAGAACTCGTTTGTGAACCGCCTGTCCGAGCGCGTGGTGACGGCTGGCAGCAACGCGGGAATCGTCTACCACGAGGAGCCGTTTGAGCATGCCTTTGACGCGCCGGTCTATCAGTTCTGTGCCTTTGTTGACCCAGTTGACGAGCACATCGTGACCGATGCCGTGTCGCATTCGCTCACCACGCGCTGGTGCGACCTGTTCTGCGACATTATTCCGGCCAACGGCGGCAAGGACCTGGGTGTGGCGGCGACGCTCGAGCGGCTTGGTATCGACGCGAGTGAAGCGATTGCCTTTGGCGACGGCGAGAACGACCTGTCGATGTTTGCCGCCGTGGGCACAAGTGTGGCCATGGGCAACGCGCAGGATACCGTGAAGGCCGCGGCGACCTATGTGACGACTGCCGTGGACGACGACGGCATCTACAACGCCGCGAAGTACTTTGGACTGTTATAGCTGCGGCTCGGCACTTGGGGACGTTCCTTATCTGCCGGCACCTGGGGACACTCCTTGCGGGGCGTCCCCATTTTGTTTTCGTCCCGCACGTTTTGTGAAACACGGCTAACTTTTAGGCAAAGTAGTAAGACATGGGCAACTTTTGCGGTAAAGTAAGCTGTGAAAAGTATCCAAAGGCTAACTAGCAATCATAGCGAAAGGCGGCCCATGGCCCTACGTGAATCCGGAGAAGACTATCTCGAATCGATCTACGTTCTGTCGGAACGTCAGGGCATCGTGCGCTCGATCGACGTTGCGGAGTACCTCGGCGTAACCAAGGCGAGCGTTTCCAAGGCCATGGCGACGCTGGAAAGCAACGGCTATGTCGAAATGGGCAAACGAGATGTTCATCTGACAGAGCGCGGTCTGGAGGTCGCGCGCCAAATGTGGGAGCGCCACTGCTTTTTCGTGGGGCTTTTGGAGGATGCAGGCGTATCGGCCGAGGTGGCGTCGCAAGAGGGCTGCCACATGGAGCACTGCCTGAGCGAGGAGAGCTTTGAGAAGCTAAGATCGATGCTGGGACGGGAAGATGTGGCGGGTCCAACAACGGAAGCCTAACTGACCCACAGTGGCGCGGAGTTCACGCAAAGCGCGAACCAGCGACCGGGACCAGCGGCCCTTTCGGCCAAGTCCATTTCAGCTAAGGAACCCCGCCAGCAAGCGATGCCCAAGAACCGCCAGCTGTGTCAATGCAGGCCGGGGCCGGGCTTGGTTTTGAAAACACTCCGCAGCGCGAGGCCCGTCTTCAAAACCAAGCCCGGCCCCGGCCGGACAGCCCACGAACGCTACAGGTTCTTGACACCCATCGCGCGCATGGCGTTCAGGATGGCGATGATCGCCACGCCTACGTCGCCGAACACGGCAAGCCACATGTTGGCGATGCCGAGCGCCGCAAGCACCAGAATCAGCAACTTAATGCCCAGCGCAAAGATGATGTTCTGCCAAACAATCGACATGGTCTTGCGCGCCACGCGGATCGCGCGGGAGATGTTGGACGGCTTGTCATCCATGAGCACGACGTCCGCCGCCTCAATTGCGGCGTCCGAGCCCATAGCGCCCATGGCGATGCCCACATCGGCGCGCGTGAGCACGGGTGCGTCGTTGATACCGTCGCCGACAAAGGCGAGCTTGCCCTTGCCGCTTTCGGCTGCCAGCAGCGCTTCAACACGCTCGACCTTGTCGCCCGGCAGCAGCTGCGCGTGGAACTCGTCGAGCCCCAGCCGCTTGGCCACCGCAGCAGCCACTTCCTCGCGGTCGCCCGTGAGCATGACGGTGCGCTTGACGCCGGCGGCGTGCAGGTCGCGGATCGTCTGCTCTGCATCGGCCTTTATGGTGTCGGCAATTACAATGTGGCCGGCATAGATGCCATCGACTAGCACGTGGAGGATGGTGCCGACGACCTCGCAATCGGGCGCTTCGACTCCGGCCGCGGCGAGCATCTTTGCGTTGCCAACGACGACGTGCTTGCCGTCGATGGTTGCCGTCACGCCGTGGCCCGCGTCGTTGGCGGAGTTGCTAACGCGCTTGGGGTCGACCTCGCCCTGGTAGGCGACACGTACGGACTGCGCGATGGGGTGATCGGAGAACGACTCAGCAAGGGCTGCGACTTCGAGCAACGACTGCTCGGTATAGCCGGCCTCGGGGTGTACCGCGACCACCGAGAACGTGCCGTTGGTGAGGGTGCCCGTCTTGTCAAAGACGACGGTGTCCACGTCGGCGAGCGTCTCGAGGTAGTTAGAACCCTTGATGAGAACGCCCAGCTTGGACGCGCCGCCGATGCCGCCAAAGAAGCTGAGCGGGACGCTGATCACGAGCGCGCACGGGCAGCTGACGACCAGGAAAGTCAGGCCGCGCAGGATCCAGTCGGACCAGGCGCCGGTGACCAAGCCGCCGCCGAGCGCGAGTACCGCGGCAGCGCCGGTGACGGCGGGCGTGTAGATGCGGGCAAAGCGCGTGATGAAGTTCTCGGTGCGCGCCTTCTTTTCGCTGGCGTTTTCTACGAGCTCCAGGACGCGCGCGACGGTGGACTCGCCAAAGGGCTTGGTGGTGCGCACGTGGATGAGCCCCGTCATGTTGATGCAGCCGCTGATGATATCGTCTCCGGTTTTGGCCGGGCGGGGGACCGACTCACCGGTAAGGGCGGCGGTGTCGAGCTGGGTTTCGCCTTCGACGATGACGCCGTCGATGGGCACGCGCTCGCCGGGCTTGACCACAATCACGGTGCCGACGGCGATGTCATCGGGGAAGACCTGTTCGAGCGTGCCGTCGGGTTGCTCGACGTTGGCGTAGTCGGGTGCGATGTCCATCATGGCACTGATCGACTTGCGGCTCTTGCCCACGGCGTACGCCTGAAACAGCTCGCCGACCTGGTAGAACAGCATGACGGCGGCGCCTTCGGCCATGTGCGGGTCGGTATCGGGGAAGAGCACCATGGCAAACGCGCCGATGGTCGCGACTGCCATAAGGAAACTCTCGTCGAAGGCCTTGCCGCGGCGGATGTTATTGAATGCCTTTTGCAGCACGTCGTAGCCGGCAATCAAAAACGGTATGAGGAACAGCATAAAGCTGGCGTAGATGTCGCCCGGGGTGCCGAATGCGGCGGTAAGGGTGCCGAACTCATCGAGGGCGTACACCACGGCAAAAATGCCCAGCGCTACCAGGATGCGGTTGCGCTTATGCTCGAGTGATTCTTTTTTCTTGCGCTTCTTCTTTTTCTTCTTGGGGTCGGCGGTGGCCATGACTCGTATCCTCCCATTTGAATGTATGAACATTCGCTCATATAATTTCGCGAGCAAAGGCCGCAGCAAGCGCGGCCTTGCAGGTTGGCGTAAACCTTGGCTAGAGAATGATCTCGCAGTCCGGCTCGGCGTCGGCGGTGAACTCCACAACGCGGTCGAGGACCTCGTCGAACTCGGCGTCATCGGCCTCGAGCGTCAACTTCTGGGTCATAAAGTTGACCGAAACGGATTTGACGCCCTCGAGCTTGGCCAACTCGTCCTGAAGCTCGCGCGCACAGTTGGCGCAATCGATCTCATCGAGCTTGTACTGCTTTTTCATGGTGGGTTCCTTTCCCGTTTTTGCGGCTTGGGTGCAGGCCGCGCTGGTACCGTGGTTGGTTGCTATTCGCAGATATGGCTCATGCCCTGGTTGAGCATGGTGTAGACGTGGTCGTCGGCGAGCGAGTAGAGGATATTGCGCCCGTCGCGCCGGAATTTAACCAGGTGCGACTGCTTGAGTGTGCGCAGCTGGTGCGACACCGCGGACTGCGAGGTTTCGGTCGCTTCGGCGATGTCTGCCACGCAGAGCTCGCGGCCCATGAGGGCGTAAAGGATCTTGATACGCGTGGTGTCGCTGAAGACCTTGAACAGGTCGGCGAGGTCGTAGAGAAGCTCCTCGTCGGGAAGGTCCTCGGGCGAGCAGGTGGTCGGGATCGCGGGTTCGGTGGCCTCGATGTCGAGTTTCGTTTCATCAACGCGGATGCTCATTGCAATATCCTTTCATATGAACATGCGCTCATATAATTTACTTTCGATTATATGAGTGCATGTTCATATGTCAATGACGTTCAGGTAATTCGTTGTACAAAATGATGGGGAATAGTGGACGAGATCCCGGACTGAGCGGTTTTGATAGCCGATGCCGGGGTGGGTGCCCCTGAGCCGTGCAAAAATTGGAGTATTCTGCAACGATAGGGGGTCTGTTAATTTATTGCAGGCCATATAATGCAGTTCAAGAGTTATCTTAGGGTGTTAATCCGATGAGTTCTTCCTCAAATGTTGCCTAACGCTCTCACGCAAGAGTGATTTCGCTTCACATTTGGATCCACTCGAGGGTGATAGACACCCGGCTCTGCTGAATACTCGCAATTTTGCACGTCGCTAGGGTACCCACCTTGTTAGCCGGCCTAGTCTCCGGCCCCGAAGACCCTGCCCTCGGGCGCGAGGCTGCTTGTTTGGGCAAATGATGGGCTGTCGGATTCGACAGTCTGCATGTCATCGATTGCCGGAACTTCATTAATTGTCGGGTCATCCAGCGTGATGCCTTCGAGCGTTGCTTTTTCGAGGTCGATTCGTTGACGCTCTTCGGAATCCTGGCGAAGCTGCTTCTGAATTCGCTTTTTCTCTTCTATAAACCTTCTGAGCACAAACTGTCTCAGGTCCTCTTGCATGATTTGAAAGTCTTTTGGCAGACGCGAGGGGCGTACGCCCTCTTTCCGCTGGATTGCTTCCATGACCCTAACGAAAGAGCTGGCATGCATAAAGGAATAACGACTGACGGTGATGATTCCGTACCCCATGGACGCAAGTGCATTCTTGCGCTCCTCATCGATGGCGCGGTCTTCTTCCGCGTCATGATAAAAACCGTTGTATTCAATGTCTGTGCGAGATTTCTTTAGATACGCATCCATAAAGAACTTTTTGCGTCTCGTGAGATTCTTTGCGGCAGCGGTGACCTGTACCTCGTAATCGGTCTCAATTCCCTTAATACCAAGCCCTCCTTCGCTTTTGGGCAGCGTTAGCATCATGACAAAGGCTGTTTCCATAGGAGACCGGCATCCGTCGCGCACACATTGGATCGCCTTTCGGGCAAGAGCCAGACCGTCGCATCTGGTAATGGAATTAAAGAACTGTTTCAATCTCTCGGTCGAGGTGAGCGCGAAACGCTCGGTATAGGAGGTGGGAGAGTCGGTTCCAAGGGAATAAGCGCCGCATAGTTCAAAGTAGTACTCCACCAGTTCGCGAAAAGGAAGATAGGTGGCGGCCTGAAGTGCGCAAAGCTCAACGCCAACAATGAAGATGCCATCTTCAAGCTCTATAAAGCGTGAGTTCGAGAATCGTTTTGAAGAAACGTGGCATTGACAGTTCATTGCATGGCGCGCATTCCTGCGATCAAACACCATCACCTCGAGGGAATCATTCGCGTCGAGGGAAACATCATGTTTGGTGAGCCATTCTGCGGCTGCGTCAAGGAGCGTTCCGGTGGGACATGATCCGTAAATCGCGGCAGGGTTACAGGACTCGATGCCTTTCGCAGACACCGAATGCGCGGCCTGGTAGACCGCTTTTGCAGTGGTATGTGACAATACGATACTCATGATATATATCGTGTCAGCTAATGCCGTGTTGACGGCGCTGAGTGGAAAAGCCGTTTTAGAGGTCTAACCAAATGCTGTCCAAAAGCTTGACGCAATTATGAGTTGGTATGCCCTAAATAAAAGTTTTCGCAGCTTAGCTATAGCATATAAATACTCAATTGCTGCACATTTGATATCGATGTATCACCATCCGACAACGAATTGCGTGTTGGGAATTGGTCGAAATCGTTCAAAATGAGGGTTCAGAATTTGTGATGGCAGATCTATCTGTGGAACGTAGGGCGGCCCCGCTGCGGGGTTTCCCGCTGCGAGGCCGCTCGTGATCTACGTCGGAGTTTGTCGTAGACGTTTCTACTTGGCAAACAGGTTCTTGAGGTTGAACTCGGCTTGGACGGTGCGGAGCATGAGGTCGGTGTCGTCGAGGCCCAGGTGCTGCTCGTTGGCGTCGGCGGCGAGGGTGCCGCGGCGGCGGGCCCAGTTCTCGAGCGCGGCGGGCGCGGACTCGCGGGGGAGCGAGCGCACGTCGGCATCCAGGCTGCGGCAGATCTGGCGCGAGTCGATGACGATAATCTTGCCGGCGCGGCGTGCCTCGGCGTAACCGTCCAGATGAATTTTGAACCAGCTGTCCTCGAACGCGGCGTTATGCGCCATGTACGGGTATTTCTTCATAAGCTTGAGCAGCTGCTTCTGCAATTCCTTGTTCTCGCGGAACGGCTTTTTGCCGTCAATGTCGTCCCAGGTGATGTGGTGGATATTCGACAACGGCACATCCTCGCCGCGGTAGATGTCGGGCAGGCCACAGTAGTGTGCCTCGGCGTCATGCGGCACGGCGTCGCTGGTGAGATCCATGATCTCCCAGCCCACGTTGATGATATAGCCGCGCTCGGGTGCACGGCCGGTGGTCTCGATGTCGATACCGAGCACGGTGCCCTGGATGGGCTTGCGGGCGTAGGCCACGCCGAGCGCGTCGCGGTCGCCGCGGATCTCGCGCATGACCGACGCGGCGGTGCGCTTTTGCATCTTACCGATGGCGGCGCAGGTGTCGGCATCGGACAGGCCGCGCGAAAGCGTCGCGGGCGTCACGTTGCGCAGGCGTGCCTCGCCAATCTGGTCGCACAGGTCGCGGTTGCGGTCGGCCAGGTCGCGCACGGTGGCAAAGTCGAAGCTGGGGTCGCCCTCGGCGGTAAAGTACTCGGTTTCGAGCACCTTGAGGGCCTCCTCGCCCTTCTGGCGCTCGGACTCCATGGCGCCGTGATCGCCATAGATAAACATGGGAATAAACGGCTGGCGCTCGTATTCGAGTGCTTGTGAAACGTTCATATAACTGCTCCTTGGACGGGCCGCACCGCGCGGCTCGGGTTCATTGAGATGTGGCGAGATGATAGTTTACCATGGGCAACTATTGGCATCGCGCCTAGGACAACTACAATACCCTAGTTGACCGCTAGGACTTTTACAATGCTGCCGAAAGACACGAAAGGTTCCATCCGTCATGGATTTGCTGATTGATATTCTGCTTGACGCCGGCAAGGACACGCTCTCGCTGGTGCCATTCTTGTTGGTGACGTATCTGGCTCTCGAGACCTTGGAGCACGTCGCGGGTGACCGCGTTAACGGGGCCATCAAGCGCGCCGGCGCCGCGGGTCCCGTGGTTGGCTCGTTGCTGGGCATGGTGCCGCAGTGCGGCTTTTCGGCAATGGCGGCCACACTGTACGCCGGTCGCGTCGTGACCTTGGGCACGTTGGTGGCGGTGTTCCTTTCGACCTCCGATGAGATGCTGCCGCTGTTGCTCGCCGAGCAGGTGCCCGTGCAGACCATGGCGATGCTTTTGGCTTCGAAAGCACTGATCGCGCTGGTCACGGGCTTTATCGTGGACGCCGCCATTCGCGGCCTGCGTCGTAACGCTCGCGCGCATGCGGCGATTCGCCGTACCGTGCTGGGAACCGCGGCCAACCCGGCCCACGTGAACTGCGCGCACGACGACCACACTGGCGGTGACATCATCGACGAGGTGGCCGAGGCGGGCGTGAGCGCCGATCACATCCATGAGCTGTGCGAGCGCGACCATTGCGGTTGCGATGAAGACGAGGACGAGCACGAACACGGACATGGCCACGATCACGGTCATGAGGACGAGCATGAACACCATGATGGCCACGGTCACTCCCGCTCTCACGAGGGCGCGCCCCTCCTGTCGATTATTCGCAGCGCCATCTCGCACACCGTGCAGGTATCGGTATTCATTTTTCTGGTGACGCTGATTCTGGTCGCCGTGCTCGAGACCTTCGGCGAGTCCGCGATCGAGCAGTTCCTGCGTGGCAACGAGACGCTCGCCGTCCTGGGTTCGGCGCTTGTCGGCCTGATTCCCAACTGCTCGGCCAGCGTCGTCATCACACAACTGTACCTGGAAGGCGCGCTGCAGCTGGCCCCGATGCTCGCCGGCACGCTCATCTCTGCTGGTGTGGGCTACCTGGTGCTGTTTCGCACCAACCGCAGCGCCCGCGAAAACGTCCTGTTCCTGATCATGATGTACGTCATCGGTGCCGGCTGGGGCCTCATCCTATCCGCCGTTGGCCTTTAAGTAGATTATTGGGACATGTCTTACGATCTACCCCTGTGACCAGGGCATTCCCCGCTGCCAAAACAAAAAGGTAGATTTTTAGGCATGTCCCGAAAATCTACCTTGGTTAGCGCAGCAGCTCGGTGAGGTTGCGCTTAAAGCGGGCCCGGTCTTCGCTGGTAAATGCCGCCGGACCGCGAGTGCGACCGCCGGCGCGGCGCACCTTCTTTTCCTCGTGGCGAATAAACAGTTGCATGTCGATGGTCGCCTTATCGTAGACGCGCCCGCGCACGCCGATGGCGGCGGCATCGCGCCCGAGCACCATGCTCGCCAAGCCAATGTCCTGCGTCACGACTACGTCGCCCGCCTGCAGGCGTTCGACAATGGCAAAGTCGGCGCTGTCGGCGCCCACGCTCACATCGAGCGTCGTGACCCAAAATCCGCGTCGCGCATGCTCGACGTCGCGCGGATCGTTGCGGCGAATGTGGCGTTCCAGGTTCTGCGTGCTGTTGCCGGCGATAACGACGGCAACGCCCGCCCGCCGCGCGCAGTCAATCGACTCGCGCGTGACCGGGCAGGCGTCTGCATCAATAAAGAGCGTTCGCGGCATCTAGTGCACCAGTTTGCCAAATTGAATAGCGCGAACAATCAGCGTTACGCCAAACACCAGCAGTGCGGCGCCGCTAAAGATGACGAGCATCTTGGCCGACCACAGCGGATAGATAAACACGAACATGCCGGCGATGATGGAGAGTGCGCCGCTCAGGATGGCGAGGGCACGGTTGGACGAAAGCTCGGACTCCAGAATGGACATGACACCTTCGACGATCCAGCCAAAGCCGGCCACGATAACCACCATCGTGGTGAGCGTCGCGGTCGAGAAGGCCTGGTTGCGCAGGATTATGACGCCGCCCAAGATAATGAGTAGGTTGGAGATGATGCTCGTCACGCGCCAGCCGGTGGGCAGCAGTGGCTCGAAAACAGCGGTAAACAGCCTGATCGCGGCCGTGATCACAAAGTAGAAGCCCAAGACGGTCGTTAGGAAGACGAGGGACTTGGCAGGCGCAAACAGCAGTGCGATGCCGGCGACGAGCGCCAAGACGCCCGTGATGGCGTAAATCCAGCGCACGGCCTTGACGGCCTTGCCTGCCATGCTTTTCTCGTCAAATCCAAACTGGCTCGATTTTTGGTCATCATTCTTAAAGATGCCCATAATGTCTCCTTTCCGTGCGGTGCACGTCGCGTTCATTGCTCTCCGTGCGGCGTACGCCAAAAGTGCTGCAACAAGTATCGCCCAAGGGCGCCGATGCATGGGGCGGGAAGGACGAATTGCCGCCCCACATTCCCGAATTGTTACTTTTGTTCCCGCTCCAGTGAGGATTAATCAACAATTGTAGAACATTACGCCGCTGTATGTAATTGCCTAGGTTTTAGGTTAGATTCTCCTAAGGACAATTGGCTTGTATTGGGGGTCCCTATGAACGAAGCAGTTCCCGAGGCACCGTCGAGTGTCGAATCGATGGCAAAGCAAGGTTGCGAAAAGCTCGGCCTGGATGCGTTCGATGCGTTGGTTCGCCGCGCTCGCACGTGCCGCCGCTTTGACGAGTCCATGCGCGTGCCGCGCGAGTTTTTGCTCGAGCTGGCGGAACTGGCGCACCTGGCTCCCTGTGGCGCCAATGCTCAGCGTCTGCGTTTTCATGTGGTAAGCGGTGCAGAGGACTGCGCGCGTGTATTTGACGAGCTTGCATGGGCCGGTGCGCTCAAGGATTGGCCGGGCCCCGATGAGGGTGAGCGCCCGACCGGCTACATCGCGATTCTGGCCGAGCGCGCCGTTCCGGGCAAGCCCGCCGCTCCCATTACCGAGGTCGACACGGGCATTGCCGCGCAGACGATGATGCTCGCCGCCCGCAGCGCCTCGCCCGAGGTGGCAGCCTGCATGTTCAAGGCCTTTACGCCCCGCGCGATCGATGCCATGGGGCTCGATAACGACAAATATGAGCTCAAGCTGATCATGGCGTTTGGCGTTCCGGCCGAGACACAGGTGATCGATGCGATCGATTCCAACCCCGACGGCTCCATCAATTATTGGCGCGACGAGGCGCAGGTGCACCACGTACCCAAGCGTTCGCTCGCCGACGTGCTGGTGTAGTTGAGTGTCACCGCGGTGTGATCCGGCGGTAAACCACCACAAAGGTGCCTGTCCCCTTTGTGGTGGTACGAGGGGAGGGTGTGTGGCAGATCTGTATTTGGTTCGGCATGGGCAGACTGAGCTCAATGTGCAGAGCATTTTGCAGGGCTGGCACGATTCGTCGCTTACGGCGCGCGGGCGCGAGCAGGCGCTGACGGCGCGTACGGCGTTTGCGGCGCGTGGCGTGGCCTTTGATCATGTGTATTCCTCGCCGTTGGGCCGGGCGCGGCATACGGCCGAGCTTATCGTTGGCGAGGGCCGTTCCATAGAGCTGGTCGATGACCTGCGTGAGTGGCATTTTGGCTCGCTGGAGGGCACATCAAATCGCGAGATGCCGCCGCAGCCCTGGGGTGATTATCCGGTTGCCTTTGGTGGCGAGTCGGAAAGTGAGCTTCAGTCGCGCATGGTCGCGGCGCTGTCCCGCATCATGGCCAGGCCGCAGCACGACTGCGTGCTGGCGGTTTCCCACGGCTCAGCCTGCCAGGAGTTTCTTGAGTATGTGACTGGCGAGGGGGAGCTACCCGACAACGGCGCCGTGCTTCATTTTGGCTATTGCGACGGGGCGTTTTCGCTCCTTGATTGGTAACGAACGAAAGGACCCCTATGAATAAAGATCTGTATCTGGTCCGTCATGGACAGACGATATTCAACCTCAAGCGTATCATTCAGGGGTGGAGTGACTCGCCGCTTACGCAGTTGGGCTGCGACCAGGCGGCGCGCGCCGGCATGTTTTTACGTGCGCGCGGCATTGAGCCCGATCATGCCTACACCTCCACGCTTCATCGCACCGAGCAGACTATCGCCAACTTGTGGCCGGGCTTGGCGTACGAGCGCCTGGACGGCCTGCGTGAGTGGTTCTTTGGTGACTATGAGGCCGAGCGCGTGATGCTCATGCCCGAGCGCCCGTGGCGCGACTTCTATCGCCAGTTTGGCGGCGAGGGCCAGATGCAGGTGCGCGAGCGCATGGTGGCGACGCTGACCGAGCTTATGCAGCGTCCGGACCATACGTGCGTGCTCGCGGTAAGCCATGGCTCGGCCATCAAGGAGTTCATGGACCACGTGAGGGGTGCGGCGGCCGACGAGCGCGAACGCGTGCCGGGCAACTGCTCGGTGCTGCATTTCGTGTTTGACGACGAGGCCGGTACGTTTGAGCTGATTGAGATTTTTACGCAGGAGGATTACGCGCGCGAGCTGGGGCTTGAACCGCTTGTGGCTACTGCAGGTCCGCAGCGCGGATAACGCGAACGTGGCGGCACGAGTCGCCGGCATAACCACTCGACGCAAAAGGGGCGGAGATGCATGTACCTGCTGCATCTCCGCCCCCTGTTTGTTGAACTGCCGATTTTTGTGTTGGGCGGTCTGGTCTTGCTAGAACCGCGCGACCTGGTGCGTGAGCAGACCTGTCGGAACCTGCGGCGCGGCGCCGCTGACCTGCGCGGCGGGGAAGAGCACAGCTACGGCAAAGTTGAACGGCTCTTTGCCCGTGTAGGTGCCGGCGGCACGGGCATCGTCGGTCAGGAGCTGTGATGCCCCGACCAGCGCGGCAGCGTAGGTAGGGTCGTCGACCAGTGCTGGCTCCGGTGCTTGGTCGAGCATAGCGCGGATGGCCCCGACGGCGTCCTCGCGCTTGACCTCCCACGCGCGGTGCGTAATGCCCGCGGGGTCGGTGACGGCGTAGAGCGACGCGCCCTCTTTGGCGGCGCCCAGGATGATATCCATGACGGGCGAGGCCTCGTAGGCGAGCGACACGGGACGAGGCTGAACTTTGAGTTCGGCGATCGCGTGCGCAGCGGCGGCCACGTCAGCGCTGGCAACGCCCTTGCCGCCCGCAAGTACACTCGTCGGGCAGATCGCCACGACACCTGTTACGCGCCCCGGCTCGCCCGAGCATTCGTACACGTAATACGCCGCGCCCGGGTCCTTGAGCATCAGGCCATCGGCAATGGCTCCGCGCAGAGCATCGTTGCCGCTCAGGATGCTGCCCATTGCAGGCAGCGCCTCGAGCACGCGGTCCTGAGCCGGGCGGATGCAGGGAAACGGAAGTGCTTTCATGGGCGGTCCTAACGCACGAGTCGGTTTGTTCGCGGCTTATTATGCCCCAACTTGGCCGCTCGCGTCCCAGAGCACGTTATCGGCGAGCGCGATCAGCACCTGCTGACAACGAACGATATCGGCATGGGGCACATATTCGTTGGGCTTGTGCGCGAGCGCGAGCGACCCGGAACCGTAGCTCATGCAATTGCGGTTACCTGTCTTGCCGGCAATGACAGCGGTGTCGGTGTAGCCGGTAAAGAAGCCGACGGTCGTGTCCGCCCCCGTCACGTCATCGGCGGCACGCTTGAGCGCGGCTAGAAGAGGAGAGCTTGGATCGCGCTCGATAGCGGGGCGGTCGCCTGTCACGGTGTAGCTTCCATGGCAGCCGGGGACCGCGGCTTCGGCAACGGCGATGGCTTGCTCTACCATGCGCGTCGCGGCGGCCGTATCGGTCGGCGGGGTCAGGCGCATGTCGACCCAGACTTCGGCGCGGTCGGGCACGACATAGGGGCGATATCCGCCCTCGATTTGGCCAAACGTGATGGTCGAAGGCCCCAGCTCATCGTGCGCGGGCAGCGCCACAAACGCGCGACGGAGCGAACACACGACCTCGGCCATGGCGGCGACGGCATCCGCGCCCTTCCACGGCTGGCTCGCATGCGCCGTTACGCCAGCCATTTCAATCTCGAACCACGTGCGCCCCTTGTGCGCCGCCTGGATCTGTCCGTCGGTGGGTTCGGTGTCCAGCACCCATTCGCGCGAGCCGACCCAGCCGGCATCGATCGCGGCCTCTGAGCCGCGCATAAAGTCCTCCTCGTCGACCGAGCAAATGAGTGAGAAGCCACGGCGGGGCAGCTCGCCTTCTGCCGCCACGCGCTCGAGCGTATGGACCAGTGCGGCAATGGCGCAGGCCAGGCCACCCTTCATATCGCAGGCACCGCGGCCATAGAGTTTATCGTTGCGCACGATCGCTCCGAGCGGCGGAATGTCCGCGTCCCAGCCATCGCCCAGCGTAACGGTATCCATATGGCAGATATAGACGAGCCGTGGCTCGTCGCTCAGTCCCGGCACGGTGACCATAAGGTTGCGGCGCCCGGGCAGCACCTCGAGTTCCTCAACCTGCACGGCATGGAGCACCGGATGGCTCAGCTGTGCCACCCGTTCCTCAACCAACGCTTTGATATAGCGCTCAATCTCGTCCTCATACGCACCCGGGTCTGAGCTGTCGATCCGCACGAGTCCTTGCGTAAGCCGCCAAGCAAAATCTGTATCAACCATAGGCACCTCACAGATAGTTAGGTCAATATACAGATTGTATGTCAAGAAGCGGCTCGGTGTATTTAATGGAGTGCTCACAAAAACGGGGGCGCCTCTCGTGCGAAAGGCGTCCCCGCGGGCATTCAATGTCAGTGACGGGCAGGCCACATGGGGAACTGCCCGTCAGATCAGCCGGCGCTATTTGATTACGCGCACGCGATACATCGACGGAATCTGCTTGAGCGCCTCGATGGTGCTGCTGTCCAGGTGCTCGTCGGTGTCGAACATGGTGTAGGCGTTCTCGCCAGCGGACTCGTTGGTCATACGCTGCACGTTGGCGTTGTCCTTGGCGAGAATGGCCGTGATCTGGCCGATCATGTTGGGCACGTTGGCGTGCAGGCAGGCGATGCGGCTTGCGGCGCGCGCCTTGCCCATGCTGCAGGCGGGGTAGTTGACGCTATGTGCGATGTTGCCGTTCTCCAGGTAATCCTTGAGCTCGCTGATGGCCATATCGGCGCAGTTGGCCTCGGCCTCGCCAGTGCCGGCGCCCGAGTGCGTGGTGATAAACGTGTTCGGCATCTTGACGGTCTTGGGCGTGGCAAAGTCGCAGCTAAACCAGCTCAGCTTGCCCTCGCGCAGGGCAGCGTCGACGGCGTCCTCGTCAATGATGGTCTCGCGTGCGTAGTTGATCAGCACGGCGTCCGGGGCCAGCAGGTTGATCTGCTCGGTGCTGATCATGCCGATGGTGTCGGCCTTGCTGGGCACGTGTACGGTGAGGTAGTCGCAGCCGCGGCAGAGATCCTCGAGCGTGCCCACACGCTGCACCTCGCGGCTCAGCACCCACGCATGCTCGACGGAAATGAACGGGTCGTAGCCGTAAACGTCCATGCCCAGGTCGACGCAGGCGTTGGCGACCTTGGAGCCCACGTTGCCCAGGCCGATGACACCGATGCGCTTGCCCTTGAGCTCGCGGCCCACAAAGGCCTTCTTGGCCTTCTCGGCATCGACCTGAATCTCGGGATCGTCGGCGTTGTCGCGCACCCAGTTCATCGATTGCACCACGCCGCGGCTCGAGAGCACCAGCATGCCTAGGACGAGCTCCTTAACGGCGTTGCTGTTGGCGCCGGGGGAGTTAAAGACGACGACGCCCTTCTTGGCGTACTCCTCGACGGGGATGTTGTTGACGCCGGCGCCGCAGCGGGCGATGGCGCGGATGCCCTCGGGCAGCTCGTAGCCGTGCAGGTCAGTCGAGCGCATCAGGATGGCGTCGGCCTCCTCGGCGGTGCTCACAAATTCGTAGCCCTCGCCAAACTCGACTTTGCCGTCCTTGGTGATGTCGTCGATGGTCTTAATCTTGCGCATGAAAAACTCCTTAGCAGGTTTGGTTTAAACAGGTGGTTTGAAGTGGCTGGTCGGCCCGCGCGTTGCGGGCTAGTTAGATCGCGGGCTCAAACTACGCTGCGTTTCGAAGTCCTTCATGTACGAGGCCAGTGCCTGCACGTCTTCCATGGTTACGGCGTTGTAGACGCTGGCGCGCATGCCGCCCACCAGGCGATGGCCCTTGACGTTTTGAATCTGGTGCTCGGCCGCGCCTGCGACAAAGGCCGCGTCGAGTTCGGCGTCGCCGGTGCGGAAGGTGACATTGGCGATGGAGCGGCTGTCGGCCTGCGTGGTGCCATGGAACAGCTCGCTGTGCTCGAGCAGGTCGTAGAGCAGGTTGGCCTTGGCCCAGTTGCGCTCGGCCATGGCGGCAAGTCCGCCGGTCTCCTCGACCCAATGGAACACCTTGCCGCACACGTAGATGCCAAAGGTGTTGGGCGTGTTGAGCATGGAGCCCTTGGCGGCCTGGGCCTTAAGGTCCATGTACTGCGGTGTCTGCGCAAAGGCGGGGCCGTCGGCGATGAGGTCGTCGCGCACGATAACCACGGTCACGCCCGCGGCGCCGGCGTTTTTCTGAGCGCCGGCGTAGATGAGCCCGTAGCGCTCGACGTCGAGCGGCTGCGACAGAAAGCAGCTCGAGACATCTGCGACCAGCGGTACGTCGCCGCAAGCGGGCAGCTCGTGGTACATGGTGCCAAAGATGGTGTTGTTCTGGCAGATGTAAACGTAGTCGAGCCCGTCGCCCGCGGCCTCGGCGGCAATGCGCGCGTTGACGTCGGCCATGGTGGGTATGCGGTCGAAATTGGTGTCCTTGGAGCTCGCGAGCAGCACGGCCTCGCCGTACTTGGCGGCTTCTTTGTATGCCTTGTTGGCAAAGTTGCCGGTCACGATGTAGCCGGCGCGCCCGCGGCGCATGAGGTTCATGGGGATGCCCGCAAACTGCAGCGTGGCGCCGCCCTGCAAAAACAGGACACGGTAGTTGTCGGGGATGCTCAGCAGACGACGCAGGGTTGCCTCGGCGTCGTCGATAATCTGCTGGTACATGCTAGATCGATGGCTCATCTCGAGCACGGACATGCCACAACCGCGGTAGTCCATCATCTCGTCGGCGATCTCGGCGAGCACGCTGGTAGGCAGCGCGGCCGGGCCAGCTGAGAAGTTGTGCACACGTGCCATCTTCTAGTTCCCCCTCGTAGTCGTTTGAACGTTCGGGATACTTTAGCACAGTGGAGCGCCAGGCGCGACCGCATCACGGTAAAACTCGACTACGCCGCTATGATTTACAGGATGGTTACATGGGGGGTGACCTTACCTGATGGCTCGCATCCGATCTGCCTCGGCCTTCGCTTGTTTCCAGGGGCGCACACGACCGTTGGTGAGGTCGTCATAACCATGAGCGATGGTACGTTGAATGTGATCTTCGCGTTCCTGAATGGTAGTTAGCGCGCGTCTGATCAGAAATAGGCTTTACGACAGGCATATGAAACTCCTTACATAGAATCATATGTAGAACTCTATGTTGAGTGTAGCGGAGGGTGGCGTTGTGCGTATGCGTGCCTGCATTCGTAAGCGCGGTTGTCTGGCAAGTGTGATTTGGGGCGACCTCGTTAAAGTTTCTAAGCTGCGAAAATGACCGTTAACCGGATTAAATTTTGTTGCTCAACATTTGACACTCTGGGCGTGGTAACTTTTTTACCAACAGGTATGATTATTGTCATGTGCGCCGCGCCTGCCTGCCGGGTTGCGGCGCACTTGTGACAGCCTTTGACACCCTTGGAGCGTGTACTGTGGATGTAACCACAAAAAGCGTTCGGGGGGGGGGTGCTCACCCGCGAGCAATTCCTCCCGCATGAGATGCGCATCGTCGCTGCCCTTCGTATGCAGGGCGCAAGCGACGAGCAGGTCATTGTACGCGTAAAGAGCGAGAACCTCTTTCAATATCCCACGGAGCGCATGGTCGCCAACCGCGCAACCGTGTGCCTTCGCCGCCTTGACGCCATGGTGCCCACGGACGCCGTATGCGCCGCGCGCGGCATCGACCCCAAAACCGCCGTCGAGGCTGCGTCATCCCTAACCAGGCTCATGGCATCCGGCACTCCCACGCAGGCGGACCAGGCCATCTTCTACAGCATGATCTGCCGCTACGATATCGTGCGCGAGCTCGTGCTCGTCGAGGTAGGGGAGCGCCTACAAAACTTCGATTATGCCTTTACGGCGGTTGACCTCAACGCCTTTATGACACGCTTTACCACGGAGTATCCGGACGCGGCCCGCTGGACTGAGGCCACGGTCAAGCGCATTAAGGGCTCGCTCCGCCAGACGCTCCGCCATGCCGGCCTTATCGGCGAGGGCCAGGGCCCGGAGTCCGAGCGCCTGTCACCACTCTTCCTCGATTCCGATGTCGAGCGAGCCTTGGTTCAGCTGGGCGAGCAGTCGCTTATCGCGGCCCTTACCGGCAGGGCGGTGATGTAGCGTGGCTCCCGTCAAAAGCGCCGTCGACCCTGTTATCACCCCGGCGACTGATCTCACCACCAATATCGGTATCCATTCCCGCAAGAGCGTCGTGGCGGCGCATGCCCGCTCCGAGCGCGCCTGTCAGGAATTTGAGCGCCGTGCGCAGCTTCTGCGCGAGTGCCTGTGCAGCGAGGACTTTTTGGCCAACAAGGGCATAGGCAATGAGATCGGCTTCCACACTTTTTGCTATGACCCCGCGCTGGAGTTTGAGGCGCGTGCATTATTTGACACCCTTTCACGCGATGCCGAGGCCGACAAGCTTCCGTGCACGCTCAAGGTCGTGAACCTTTACGACGCCGTGCTGGCAATTCTCGAAAAGCGCCGTGTCCTCAAGGCTATCCCGCACCAAGAGGAGCGCCGCGGTACCCAGCGCGTGCTCGAGGACGTGGCCAAGTTCGCCTCGCCCGAGAAAGTCGCCGTGTACATCCTTGAGCAGACCGAGCCGCACGCGCCTGGAGACGTCGTTCTCCTCACCGGCGCGGGCGAGGTTTTCCCGTTCTTTCGCATACACACGCTTCTCCACTGCATGCTTGCGGATTTTGATGAGGTGCCTGTGGTCGCCGCCTATCCGGGCAGTTTCAACGGCTCTTCTTTCCAGCTCTTTAACCGTCTGCCGGCCGACAACTACTACCGCGCCATCGATATCTCGTAAGCACGGCTCCCCGCAGACAAGGCACTGCCGCCGGCAACAACCCTTTGCCATACGTTCCCAAACCCAAAGGAGCACCCATGGACAACACTATCATTCGCGACCTCTTTGCAAAAGACATCAACCGCTCCATCAACGGCGTGGTCAAGGTCCAGGATTCAAAAGATGGGTCCATCCGCCAGGAGCTTGACGAGTACGTGGTGACGCGCGAGCTGCAAGGGCACCTTGCCACGTTCTTCAAGGCATACGGCGATGCCATCGATGTGCCCACCGACAAGATCGGCGTGTGGATCAGTGGCTTCTTCGGTTCCGGTAAATCGCACTTCCTCAAGATGCTGAGCTACCTGCTCGAGAATCGCCAGATCGGTGGCATGAGCGCCATTCGCTACTTTGACGGCAAAATCGTCGACCCCATGGTCGCGGCTGCCATGGAGCGTGCGTGCTCGGTGCCCACGCAGGCCATCCTCTTTAACATCGATAGCAAGGCGGGCCAGTGGAAGCAGGGTGATACGGCTCCCACGGCGCTGCTTCGCGGCTTTGAGCGCATGTTCTACGAGGCGCGCGGCTTCTACGGCGAGGACCTCAAGCTTGCAAAGCTCGAGGACTACATCGATTCCCTGGGCAAGACCCGGGAGTTCCGCGAGGCCTTTGAGCGCGTCAACGGCGAGTCTTGGCTCCAGACCCGCGATACCTACAGCTACTTTGAGGACGACGTCGTCGAGGTGCTGCAGAGCGTGCTCGGCATGAGCGAAAAGGCCGCATGGAACTGGCTCGAGGGTTCTGAGGACGAGGTTTTGGCCCCTGATGTCTTTGCCAAAAAGGTCAAGGACTACGTAGACGCTCAGGCAGCGGCCCACGGCGGCAACTTCCGTTTGCTCTTTATGGTCGACGAGGTGGGTCAGTTTATTACAAACGACAAGGACCCAAGCCTTATGCTGAGCCTTCAGACCGTCGTCGAGGAGCTGGGTGCCGCCTGCGGTGGCCGCGTGTGGGTGATGGTTACGAGCCAGGAGGCCATCGACAACCTGAGCCTGCCCGTGGGCAACGACTTTTCAAAGATCCAGGGCCGCTTCAATACCCGCCTTTCGCTCTCCAGCTCCAGCGTGGACGAGGTCATCCAGCGCCGTGTGCTCGAGAAGACCGCGCCGACGGCCGATATGCTTGCACAGGTCTACGAGCAAGACGCCGCCGTGCTTAAAAACAACTTTACCTTTGAGGGTGGCTCGCGCTCCGACCTTGCCGGCTACGCCAACTCCAAGGATTTTGTGGCCAGCTACCCGTTTGTGGGCTACCAGTTTAAGCTCCTGCCCGACGTGATGACCGAGGTGCGCAAGCACGGTGTCAAGGCCAAGCACATGTCAACGGGCGAGCGCTCCATGCTGAGCGCGTTCCAGGAGAGCGCTCAGGCCATCCAGTATGACCAGACCGGTGCACTCGTGCCGTTCTGGTGCTTCTTCGACACTATTTCCAAAGACCTTGAGCACGGCATCAACCAGGTGGTCGACCGCGCGGTCCGTGCGGCCGAGGACGCAAAGGGCCTTGAACCCTACGACGTTCAGGTGCTCAAGCTCCTGTACCTGATTCGTTACATCGGCTACGTTAAGGCCACGGTCGAGAACATCTCCATCTTCATGATCGACGGCCTCGACGTGGACATGCGCGCCCTCAAGGACCGCGTCAAGGAGTCCCTTGCCCGCCTGGAGCGCGAGAACTACGTGGCACGCCAGGGCGATGCCTATAGCTTCCTCACCGACGAGGAGCAGGAGATAGCGCAGGAGATCGCACGCACTCCGGTCGATAACGCGCAGGTGATCGAGTCTATCAAAAAGCGCCTGTTCGACAGCATCTACACCGCGCGTAAACTCAACCGCGGGGCCAACGACTTTCCTTTTGACCGCTATGTGGACGGCTCAATCCACGGTGCCAGCATGGGCGGCATGGAGCTTTGCGTGGCGACTATGGCGAGCGATCTGGGCCGTGCGGACGATACCGAGCTGGCCTTGGCTTCTTCGGGCAAAGCCATCGTGGCTTTGAGCGACGAGGCGGATTATTGGGAGACGCTCGTCAACGCCGCCAAGATCCGCAAGTACGCCAAGACGCGAAATCTCCAGGAGCTTCAGCCGAGTACGCGCCAGATCGTCGAGTCCAAGATGCGCGAGGCAGCCTATAACGAGAAAGAGGCCGATGTCCTTTTGAGCGAGGCCGTACTCCATGCACGTTGCGCGGTCAACGGCCGCATAATTGAGGTCCGCGCGGCCAAACCCGCTCAGGTCTTTGAGCAAGTGCTGGCGCAGCTGTGCGATGTGGTCTTTGAAAAGGCCGACTATATCGGCGCGCCGGTCACGAGCGATTCCGATATCCGCTCCACTCTGGCGGGCAACGTTCAAGCGGGGCTCGCTGGCATGGACGCGGGTAACACGCGTGCGCTCAAGGAGGTCGAGGACTACCTCAAAGTTCAGCACCAGCGCCACCTGGATACCGCTATGGGCGATATCCAGCGCAGGTACCAGCAAAAGCCCTATGGCTGGCGCGAGGTTGACATCGCAAATGTGGTGGCGCAGCTTGTAGTGGAGCAGCGCGCGCAGGTGCTGTTTGGCGGTCAGACGGTTCAAGCTAACGACAGCCGCATGGTGTCGCTCCTGCGTAAGGATGCCGATAAGGCCCAGGTGCGTTTGCGCGTGCGCATGAGCGACCGGTTGCTGCGCGCCACGGGCGAGCTTATGCGTGGCCTGTTTGATCTCAAGACCGTGCCCTCCAACGAGGATAAGCTCGTGGCCGAGCTCAAGGAGCGCCTTGAGGGCTTGCGTGAGGTGTGCGTCGCCATGGCACGCGACTACTACACGGGTATCAAGCCGGCCTACCCGTATCCCGGTGAGGACGAGTGCGAGAAGATGCGCTCGGAGGTGGTCGACGTTCTTAAGGACCAGAGCGATTCCGAGGCGTTCTTGACCACGTTCACCAAGCACGAGGACCGCCTGTTCGATGCCAAGGAAGACTTTGACAAGGTGGTTGAGTTCTTCGAGTCTAACCAACGAACAGCGTTTGACCACGCCAAGGATTTCTTGAGTCGCACCGAGGGCATCGAGTATGCCTCCGATGACATTCCCAACGCTGTGGAGAACGTGGCAAAGGTACGCGAGATCCTCAAAGACCCAAAGCCCTACGGCCGCATTAAAGACCTTCAGCCGTTGATGGCACCCGTCGAGGAAGACATCAAAAAGCACCTGGGCATTCGCCGCAACGAGTTCTTGTGTCGTATCGAAAACGACCTGCAGGATTTGCGGAAGCAGGCCGAGAGCCAAGATGGTTTTGTCAAGCAGGCCAAGGATGCCATCGCGGACGCCAACACCAGGTATGAGTCGTTCAAGAACCGCGCCCATGGCGTCCAGAGCCTCAACGAGCTTAACGCCCTCGCGGCAAACTGGGAAAACTGGATCGTTGCTGCAACCAACAAGATATACGACGCCGTGGATGAGGCCCGCATGCGAATGGACAACGAGCGCCGCACCACCGAGGTCACGAGTACGGGTGAGGTGGTCAAGAAGATCTCCAACAAGGGCGCCGCATCGTCTGCGCCCGTGCCCGCGTCTAAGCCCCAGCGCAAGATCAAGACCGTGCGCCGCGCCGATTTGGCCAAGCCGAGTCGCCTCTTGTCCGCAGAGGACGTGGAGCGCTACGTGGACGACCTGCGCTCTCGCCTTATGCAGGAGCTCGCTGCAAACGACGAGATTCGTATCAACTAACTCGCGGGGCCACCGGTGCCAAAGCGAGCACCGGTGGTTTATGGCGTTTAGAAAGGCTCATCAACCATGAACGATTCTGCTCTTAAGAGCTTCTGCACCTGGGCCCGTACAGAGCTCATCAAAGGCGTGGAGGCACAGATGGTGCGCTACGGCATCACCGAACCTGCACCTTCGCCCGTTGGGTCCGAGACCGTCAACGGCCTGCCCCTAAGTCCTGCTGAGGTTGAGCAGCGTGACGAGCTGCTGCGCATACAGACAGAGGTGGGTCACGAGGCGCTGCGCGACCGAGCGGCCTACACCTGGTTCAACCGCATCGTGGCCATTCGCTTTATGGATGCACGCGGATGGCTCCCCAGCCGTATGCGCATGCTGAGCCGTGCGGACGGCAGCCATGGCAGCGAGGCCGTGGAGAACGCACTGGACGTGGAGATAGCGACGGCCGATACCGATCGCATAGCCGAGCTCAAGATGGCGGGCTTGGATGAACCGCTGTGGCGCTACCTGTTTATGGCTCAGTGCGAGGAGCTTGCCGATTGCCTGCCGGGCGTCTTTGAACGCGTGGGCGGTGCCATGGAGCTGCTGTTGCCCCAGGGCCTCATGATGTCCGACGGCGTGGTGGGCAAACTCAACACCATTCTCGCTGACGAGGGCTGGCGCAAGGGCGTGACCGTTCTGGGCTGGATGTATCAGTACTACAACGCTGACGTCAAAGACGAGTTCTTCAAGGCAAAACGCAAAGCAGCGGCGGCGGACATCGCGCCCGCCACGCAGCTCTTCACCCCCGAGTGGACCGTGCGCTATATGGTCCAGAACTCGCTCGGCCGTCTGTGGATGCTCAACAACCCGGGGAGTTCGCTGCGCGAGCGCATGGAGTATTACATCGAGCCTGATACTGAGCACGAGGACTTCATCCGCATTTCGAGCCCCGAGGAGATAACCCTCTGCGACCCCGCATGTGGCTCGGGCCATATCCTGGTCTATGCGTTTGAGCTGCTCTTTGCCGTGTACGAGGAGCGCGGCTACCGCGAGCGCGAGATCCCGGAGCTCATCCTGACCAAAAACCTCGCTGGCATGGAGATCGACCCCCGTGCGGCTCAGATCGCGGAGCTGGCGCTTGCCATGTGCGCCCGCGAGCACGATCGTCGCTTCTTTAGGCGTGGCGTTCGCGCCGACGTTGCCGTGCTCTCGAGCATCCCGCTAGGGGAGGACGAGCTGCCGGGTAACAAGAAGCTCGCCGAGGAGCTGAGTCATTTGGGCGAGATCGGTTCGCTGCTCAATCCCTCAGAGGACGAGATCGACGAGCTCAAGGCTGCCGCCGCGAGTTGTTCCGATGACCTTTTTGCCGCTACGGCCAAAACTAAGCTCGAAAGCGCTGCCGCCATCTGCGAGAAGCTGTCCCGTCGTTTTGCCTGCACCGTTGCGAATCCTCCGTATATGGGCAGCAGCAGCTTTAATCCATTCATGAGCAAGTGGATCAAGAAGAACTACCCCGACGTGAAGAGCGACCTCTGCACGTGCTTTATCGAGCGCGGTTTTAACCTTGTCGAGGATAAGGGCTACGCTGCAATGGTTACCATGCAGAGTTGGATGTTCCTGGGCAGCTTTGAGAAGATGCGCTCTTCGATCATCGAGGGCAAAACGATTGTCTCGATGGCTCATCTCGGCCCCCGCGCATTTGACGCCATCGGCGGCGAGGTCGTCAACGTAACCGCCGATGTCATCTACAACGGTCGCGCGGCATACGAGGGCGCTTACGTGCGCCTCGTCGACATCAACGGCAGCGAGGCGAAGCGCCTTAAGCTGCTTGCGGCGATCCAGAACCCCGACTGCGGCTGGTTCTACCGTCGCGGCGCCGACACCTTTAAACAGATCCCAGGCATTCCCATAGCCTACTGGGCCAGTGACGCTCTTCTGGATGCGTTTGGAAACGCAAAACAGCTCAGTGAGTATGGCAAGCCGCGCCAAGGGCTTGCTACTGGCGAGAACGCTCGTTTCGTTCGCGAGTGGTGGGAAGTCGATGATTGCAAGAGCGTCTATTCCTGTGGATCTATTCAAGAGTCGATTGAAAGCGCTTGCAAGTGGTTCCCCTACAACAAGGGCGGCGATTTCCGCAAATGGTACGGAAATAATAGCTCAGTTGTTAACTGGGAGAATGACGGACAGGAGATCCGTAATTACAAAGACCAGAATGGTAGATTGCTTTCCAGGCCACAGAATACAAACTGCTTCTTTAGCCCATCGATTACCTGGTCGAAGATTTCAAGCGGGTCCATTGCGTTTCGTTTTAAGCCTGCTGGGCATATCTTTGATGTGGCGGGCACGAGCGTTTTTAGCGACGAGGAGTCACTCAAGTATCTCCAGGGAGCTTGTAACAGCTCTGTGATCATGCGTGTCGCAAGCATGCTCTCGCCGACGCTTAATTTCGAGGTAGGCCAAATCGCAACCTACCCGATCATTCAGAACGAGGAACAGGAGCCGTTGGTCAACGACATGGTCGACTCGTGCCGCGAACTATCAAAAACCGATTGGGATTCGTTTGAAACCTCCTGGGATTTCAAACGCAACCCCTTGGTTTAGGTGAGATTCATGTTTGAAACAGTATCAGCAAATAAGGTTGTGTTTGTTGAATCTAATCCTGCATGGGTTAAATGTGGTTTATCTCAAAAGTCACTGGGCCCTGTGCTTTCCCCGCTTCTTAGGTTCTTTGTTGTCGAAACTCCAGCTCCGGGGCTGTCTAGCAGAAGCATTCCGGTATCTGAATACGGGTGGGATACTCCCTGGAGAAAACCCCAATATTTGAATAAAAAACTTAAGGCAGCAAGCTCAAATAAGTCTTTATATTGGTCTGCCGCGGCTGTTGGTGATATGGAACAGGCTTTGCGTAATGCTGATTTGTTTGATTGCGCTGGCATCGAGTCAAAGCCCTTCGAGTCTGCTGTCTTTTATGATGCCAAAAGCAATCAAACGATCAGTTTGTTTTATCACTTACGAAATGGATTTGCTCACGGCAGATTCTGTGCATTTAAGTCAAAGGGCGATATATGGTTCGCTATCGAGGATGTTGCGGGAAAACGAAAGGATGACCCGGCAGGTGACATCAAAAGACTCACTGCAAGAATTCTAATCAAGAATTCGACTCTATGTAAATGGATGAAGCTGATAAAGGCTGGGCCTGATATTCGTTAATGGGTTTCAGCTCGTGTCCGGGTATTTAGTTGGCTTTAACTAGTGAGCTGAGAAATGATATCAAGTTGTCTTTCCTTTACGCTTGATGCAGTTCGCAGGGTTTGGTTTGCGACTTCATGAGTCACTAGTGCGTTTTTGCAAATGCCCGATGCGGTGAATAGCTTTTCCAGAAGTCGATCGGTAAGGTCGGGGTATTTTTGGAGATTTCGGTCCCCTAGTTTAAGCCTCTTGACAACTCATCAACAATGAAAGGATGGCCTCATGGCCACTTTACTTCAAGAAAAATACGAGGCCCGCAAGGCCGAGGTCAATGCTCGCTTCGAGCAGCTTCGCAGTAACGAGGAAGAGCTCAACCGAATCTTTGCCAAGATCTACAATATGGAGGGTGAGGTGCCCATCGAGGTCGAGGATAAGTACGTTTCGGTGGCGCGCATTTTCAATACCGCCGACGAGATTCCCGAGAGCTATAAGGGCAACAAATACGTGCGCACCAAGCGAGACGAGATCACCTCGCTCATAAGCTATGCCGTGGGCTGCATGTTTGGCCGCTATTCGTTGGATGTGGACGGGCTGGTCCTGGCCGATCAGGGCGCCACAGTCGATGACTATCTGGTCAAGATGCCCAACTCTGATCATGTGACCTTTATGCCCGATAGCGATAACGTGCTGCCCATTACCGATGACGAGTACTTTGACGACGACATCGTGCGCTACTTTATCGACTTTGTGCGCACCGTGTATGGCGAGGGGACGCTTGAGCAGAACCTGGCCTTTATTGCCGAGGCACTCGGCGGCAAGGGTACCTCGCGCGAGGTAATCCGCACCTACTTTTTGAAGGACTTCTTTAAGGACCACTGCCAGACCTATAAGAAGCGCCCCATCTACTGGCTGTTCGACAGCGGCAAGAAGAACGGCTTCAAGTGCCTTGTTTACATGCATCGCTACCAGCCTGACCTGTTGGCTCGCATCCGCACCGACTATGTGCATGAGCAGCAGGAGCGCTACCGTGCCCAGATCGGGTATGCCAACGATGCCCTTGTCAGTGCCGAGCGCGGCGAGCGCGTGCGCTTGGATAAGCGCATCAAAAAGCTCAACGACCAGCTCAAAGAGACCGTTGCCTACGAGGAGAAACTGCACCACTTGGCAGACCAGATGATTAAGATCGACCTGGATGACGGCGTCAAGGTCAACTACGCCAAGTTTCAGGATGTGCTGGCGAAGATTAAGTAACTGCAGATACGGTAAGGATATTCATGCCCAAGATCGATGTAGAAGAACAGCTCAAGCTGCGATTTTTGCAGCCGTTGTCCTCATGCGCGCCGCGCCGTGTGGTGGTTTGGCACGATGCAGACGGCGAGTTTGCTCCTGAGTTTGAGCGATTGGCTGCCGAGGGTTTCGACGGCGTGGGGGCCGATGCCGGCGTAATGCCTGCTCACGGTGACCTTGAGCGCCCGGTGCGCTTTGTTGAGGCCTGCGAGGGCCGTATGTTTGCCGTCAAGAAGCTCATCAACCGCGATGACCTTGCGAGCGATATCTTGCTGTATCGCCGTTGCCCGCGCGGCAGGCTTGAGGGTGATTGGCTTGCCGATGTTGAGCTGTATGCCGATCAGTTCCAGGCTGACTATCTTTCGCTTTTGGCCGATCAGCTGGGCATCGAGAATATCGACGCCGTGCGCGAGAGCCTGCGCGAGCACAAGACGTTTTTTGATGCCAAGACCCGCTGCGCTAAGTTTGCCGCGTGTGTTCCGCATGCCTCGGGCGCATCCGATATCGAACTCGGCATCCTTACGGTGATTTTTGGCGGTAAAGAGCTTGGTGACGCGCGCCCCGCGTTTGTGCTGCGTGGCTGTATGACCATGCTGCTGCACGAGGGTCCCGAGGCGCTGGCCGAGTTGATGGACAAGTACTGCGTGCGCGATGTGCTCTCTGCCTTTATGCTTCGCTGCTATGGGTTTGAGGGACCGCTGTATGAGCGCGACTCATTGCTTATGCTTTCATCCCATGTGCTCCTTACAGCGGCGTCTACCGCGCTTCCCGAGGGAGCGCTCAAGGGACTCGAAAGCTATGTGGCTCCCGCCTACGGCCCCTATTGCCTTGAGGCGGTGCGCGCGTGGGACCAGGCCGCCGATACCCAGGCGTCGAGCGAGGACCTATTTGAGATCTGTCGTTTGGTGGAGGATGCCCGCGGGCTCTTTGTGCGGTTTGAGGCTCTGCCGATCGATGCGCTGGCCTCGCTTGATGTGTTCCCGTGCGTCAATGAGGCTGTGCTCTCGCAGCTGTTCTGCTCGTTTGCCCAGGGTGCAGACCGTGTTGAGGACGCACGCGCCTTTGTGGCGCGTCGCTGCGACCTAAGCTGGTATCGCCGTGTCGAGAGCTACTTTGGTTTGCTTGCCGCTGTGGCCGATATGTGCGCATTTAGGCAGGCACATGCGGGCGGGTTCCATCTGGCGCAACCCCAGCAGGTGTGGGATGCCTATACGTCCGATTGGTATTCCATGGATGCTGCCTATCGCCATATGTGCACCGCGTATCTGCGGGCGCGCTCCGTCGAGTGCGATACGCTCGAGGAGCCTGCCCGCGCTGTGGCGGACTGGGCGGAGAATCTCTACAGTAACTGGTTCTTGGCCGATGCCAATGCCTGCTGGACATCCGCTGCGCAAGGGGAGTTGGCCGATTGCGGCTACATCGAGGGTCCCGAACGGCAGGATGAGTTCTACTGGCATGTGCTGCCCACCTTTGTGGGCTCTGCTAAAACGACGGTCGTTATCGTGAGCGACGCGCTGCGCTATGAGGTGGCCTGCGACGTCGCGGCGCTGCTCGAGCGCGAGCGCGGCGGCAACGTCAAGGTTTCTAGCATGCAGGCGGTCTTTCCCTCCATTACAGAGGTGGGCATGCCCGCGCTGCTGCCGCATCAGGCGCTTGGGCTTGCAGCGGATGGTTCGTTTGTGCTGGCTGACGGCAAGCCCACCGCAACGACTCCGCAACGCGAGGCCGTGCTTACCCATGTTGAGCCTACGGCCCGCGCTTTACGCTCGAGCGCATACCTCAACATGGCGGGAACCGAGCGTAAGGCGCTGCTCAAGGACTCAAGACTTGTCTACCTCTACCACAACAAGATCGATGCTACGGGCGAGAAGGCCGCTACGCAGGATGACGTCTTCGGTGCCTGTGCGGACACCGTGGAGGAACTTGCTGCGTTGGCGCGTCGCGTGTGCACCGACGCCCCGGGCGCGCGTGTTGTTATAACGGCGGACCACGGCTTTATCTACACGCGTCGGGAGCTCAGCGAGTGCCAGATGCTCGGCAAACCGGACCTTCCCGTCCTTGACGCTCCCGTCATGTACGGCAAGCGTCATCTGGTGGTGCCCAACGAGGCCGTGGGCGAGCTTTCGGACGAGGTACGTGAGGTGTTTGTTAATGTTAACATGGGACGTTTGGGCGCCGGTTTTGAGGGGTTTGCCCCGCGCGAGAACGTGCACTTCAAGCGTCCCGGCGGCACTAACAACTACGTCCACGGCGGCATGAGCCTGCAGGAGCTCTGCGTGCCCGTTATCGGTTTTTGGCGTGCGCGCTCGGGTTCCAAGGACTTTGTCGACACGCGCTCGGCGACGCTGCGCGTACTAAGTGAGGGACGCCGAGTGACCAACTCGCTCTTCTCGGTCAACTTGATCCAGGAAGAACCTGCCCAAGGTAAGGTCTTGCCGTGCGAGTACGAGCTGGTGTTTACCGATGCGAGTGGCAACGAGGTGAGCGATACGGTCAAGGCGCATGCCAACAAGACTTCTGTTAACTCGCAGGAGCGCGTGGTGCATGCCAAGTTTGCGTTGCATGCAGTGGATGGATTCTCGGCCAAGGGTCCGTACTATCTGGTCTGCCGCGAGCACGAGACGGGCAAGATCGTTTGGCGCGAGACGTATACCATTGCTGTTTCGTTTGCCCCTGTTGCTGACTTTGGTTTTTAGGAGTGTGCCCTATGTTTGATAGCAATGACGACAATCTGTGGGAAGTTCCCTCGATTGATGTGAATGCGCCGGTGCAGGTTGCGGTGTCTGCAGAGGAGGCCGTGCTCGCCCCGGAGGCTGAGACTGCCGCAGAGGCCGTGGCTGCCGCGCCTGCCCCGGAGCCGACGGTGGCCGCGGTACCCGATGAGGTTGCGGCGCCCGCCGAGGACGAATCCTCGACCGATGGCTATGACCAGGCCGTGGACGAGGCCCCCGAGGACGACGGCTACGACATGGATGGGCTGGACGGCAAGCTGCTCGAGCACTTTGCTGGCAAGATCGTGCGCAAAGACCTGACGGCCCTTATGAAGCGCGGCGCCAACGTGCCCACCTTTGTACTGGAGTATCTGCTGGGCATGTACTGCTCGACCGACGACGAGGATGCCGTGGCAGAGGGTTTGGAGCGCATCCGCAGGATCCTCACCGATAACTACGTGCGCCCCGATGAGTCCGAGCGCATTAAGTCCAAGATTCGCGAGCTGGGTCGTTTTACCATCATCGACAAGGTGACGGCCAAGCTCGACGAGTACAAAGATATCTACGTGGCGTCGTTTGCCAATCTGACTATTGAGCCGTTTGTAATGCCGGCCGAGTACGTGCGCGACTATTCCAAGATTCTGCAGGGTGGCATTTGGTGCATTATGAGCATCGAGTACCGTCATCCCGTGGATGAGGAAGACGAGTTTGGCATGGAGGTCTTTGGCGACGATGCGCCGCGCCGCTCCAAGGCCAAGCGCAAAAAGCGCGGACCCGAGGACTCTCCGTTTAGCGTGGCGTCGCTCACGCCCATCCAGATGCCCAATCTGGACCTGGATGCCATGATCGACGAGCGCCAGTACTTTACGCGCGACGAGTGGCTCAATATGCTGCTGCGCTCGGCTGGCTACGAACCCAGCGAGCTTTCCGAGAAAGAGCGCCTCCACTTTATCGAGCGTATGGTGCCGCTCATCGAGCGCAACTATAACCTGTGCGAGCTGGGTCCCCGCGGCACCGGCAAGAGCCATATCTACAAAGAGGTCTCGCCCTACGCCATCTTGCTTTCGGGCGGTCAGACCACCACGGCCAACCTGTTCGGCCGTATGAACTCCATGCGCGCCGATCGCGTGGGCTTGGTGGGCCATTGGGACTGCGTGACGTTCGATGAGGTCGCCGGCATGCGCTTTAAGGACACCAATGCCGTGCAGATCATGAAGGACTATATGGCGAGTGGCAGCTACGCGCGCGGCCGCGACCAGATCAACGCCGATGCCTCCATGGTCTTTGAGGGCAACATCAACGACACCGTGCAAAACGTCCTTAAGACCACGCACCTGTTTGATCCGTTCCCGCCAGAGTTTAACAACGATTCGGCCTTCTTCGACCGTATCCACTATTACCTGCCGGGCTGGGAGATTCCCAAGATGCGCTCGAGCCTGCTGACCGGGCATTATGGCCTGATCACCGACTGCCTGTCGGAGTTTTGCAAGGAGATGCGCCGCAAGGACTTTACGCACCATATCGACCGTTACTTCCGCTTTAACAGCGACTTTAACAAGCGTGACGAGATCGCCGTGCGCAAGACCTTTAGTGGCCTTGCAAAGCTGCTGTTCCCCGACGAGGCCATGGACAAGGACGACGTGCGCTGGCTGTTGGATTACGCCATCGAGGGCTGTCGCCGCGTAAAGGAGCAGCTCAAGATTATGGCGGGCGTTGAGTTTATCGACGTCAACCTGGGCTATATGGATGCCGACAACCCGCAGGACGTGCACGTGGTGCGCGTGCCCGAGCAGAGCGAGGACACGCTGATTCCCGACGGGCCACTGCTGTCCGGCCACGTGTTTGGCGTGGGCAGATCGCAGGGCGGCGAGGTTGCCGTGTACAAGCTGGAGAACAAGGCCGTTGCCGGCGAGTGCAAGTTTAAGCACGAGGGCGTGGCCTTTAACAAGCCGGTGCGCGATACGCTGGAGGCCGCGTTCGACAACTTTGTGAACCTGGCGAACCGCGTGGCGCCGGGCATGCACATTGGCTCCAAGGATTACCTGCTGTTCTACAACGACCTGCAGAGCAAGGGCCTGTCCGAGGAAGTCTCGCTCGCCGAGTTTGTGGGACTTTGCTCCGCGGCGTGCAACCGCCCGGTGATGCCCGCACTGGCGATTCCGGGAATCTTGCGCATGTCGGGCTCCATGGACGAGATTCGTGGGCTCGAGGACATCATGCGCGTGGCCAAAAACGCCGGCGCCAAGCGTGTGATTTTGCCGCTGAGTGCTATTGCGGGTTTGCAGAGTGTTTCGTCCGAGATTATTTCGGGCTTGAGTCCGGTGTTCTACATGGATGGCGACCCGGTAGACGCCGCGAAGAAGGCGCTGGATCTGTAGGAGTGCGGGCGAGCGGGCTTGCGTGCGCGTGGGCCCGCGTACATGTTGGTGCGTAGTGCGTGAGGAGGCCTTGCCATGGCGGGCGAGCGTTCTGTTGGCGAGCTGCTCGACGAGCTGTTTGGCTTTGAATCGGTAGGCAAGCGTCAGACGGCGCTTGAGCAGTGCGATCGCGGGGAGCTGGTGCGCAAGGCGCGCTCCCGCGGGCTGTTGGGTGTGCTTAGGGGCGTCGAGGCTTCCGAGCACGCTGCGCGCGAGTCTGCCGTGCGGGCTGTTGACGGGTATGTTCGCCGTGTTGAGGGCGCCGCGCTTGCACGCGCTCGCAAGCAGGTGGGCATTGTTGGACCGCTACGGATGGAGCGCCGCTATGCTGCCTTTTTGCGCATGGAGGACAAGGCCGGGCTGCTGACGCGTCTGGAGCAGACACTTGCGTTTATCGAGGTAAAGCTACGTGCGAATACGGCGGACAAGGTGCGCGCGGCGTACGATGCGGCCAGCGCTTTAGTGCTGCAGGACGTGGCACGTTTGGGTGACGTGCACGTTGTGGATGCTGTGCCTTTGGACGCAGACCTGCTATGTACGCAGCTGGAGCAGATGCGTTGTGCCGCCGATGCGACGGACCTTGCGGGCATGATCATAGCGACGTTTGAGTCTGAGCTGAGTGCGACTGGCCCGCAGCGCGCTGACGGGTTTGTGGACAACGTGGTCGGTGATGTTGCTGGCGACGTGGCGTTGGAGCGCGAGCTTACCAACGTGCGCGGCGCTGCGCAGCGAGCGCGCTTGGCGGCGCAGGCGTATCGGGCCGAGCGCGCCGCCCGCGTTGCGGGGAGCACGGTGGAGCCGGTATCGTTGCCCGAGTCTGCGTGCGTTGCGTGCGAGACGGCGTGCGATGCTGGGGAGCTTTCCGAGTTGCTTGCTCAGGTTAAGAAGTCGTTTGAGACCTACCGTCGCGTTGTTGCCGACGGCGGGTTGTTCTGTGCGTTTGGTACGGGCTCGCCGCATGGGGTTTGCAGTGGCTTGAGCTATTTCGATTACGATTCTCGGCTTGACGAAGACGTGCTAGTGGGCGAGTATGACGGTGTTACCAGGCATAATGTTCAGCGCGAGGTTCCGATTCCCGAGCTTGTGGACGAGGCTTCGGCTGATGGCGGCGATTCGCTCGAGGTCGCCGTGGCGCGTATGCGGGAGTTTAACGGGCGCCGCTATGATGGTGTGCTGGACGAGGACCCCGCGCGTCATGTGAATGCGTTTTGGTATGGACTCAAAAAGCTCGGCCAGTATTGCGAGGCCGCCGTGCGTGTGGATGAGCGTGCTTGGGATTGCTTTATCGATAAGGTGCAGTTCGCCTACGATGAGCCCGTGGGGCGTTTGGCTGCACAGATGGACGACAAGCAGGTTGCGGCTTTTGTTGCTGCTGTTGACGCGCTCGGTGCTGGTGAGTAGGGGCTTGGCTCGATAGGAGGTTTCACCATGAAGATCGAAGTTGACGCAGATCAGCTACGCGAGAGCCTGCTCGACCGTGCGGGGAGTGCAGCCGGCGTGGGCTTTCCGGCCGCCATGCTCGACGTGATGGATATCGAGGACGAGTTGCCGCAAGAGCTCCTAGCCCGAGCCGAACGCGAAGGCCTCAACCTCCGCGACTTTGCCGTTGACGATGACGCTGAATGATTGCCATCTTTGCTATTGACGAACATATGTTTGTATTTTATACTCAAGCTTGAACATACGTCCAATTTCATGGTATAAATTAGGTGGTCATCTCTTAAGAGAGGGCTTCCAAGTGCCGGGGACGTTTTCCCCGGCTTTTTTATTAAGGATTGCCCATGCGAGAGCTGAGTATCTTTATTGATGAATCTGGAAGCGATGATCTTCGTGAAAGATACTATCTTGTGGCCTTTGTTTTTCATGAACAAGATATTCCCATTGCTGAGGGAATAGAGAAATATGAAAGGGCGGTAGCCGAAAGCGGATTGCCGCTTCTTCCGTTCCATGCTTCTCCTCTCATGAATGGAAAAGATCAGTTCAAGGACTTGGACATCAGTGAGAGAAAAAGGCTGTTTTCACTATTTCGAGTTATGTTTCGACATTTGCCCATCTCGTACAAGGTGTTTGTATTCAAGACGCATCGGTACCGAACTCTTAAACAGATTGCTGATGCAATGCGGCGTGAAATCATCGATTTCATATTCGACAATTTGAGTTGGTTTCAGCAGTTTGATGCTGTAAAGATTTACTACGATGGGGGACAGGGTTCGGTTTCGAGTGCGCTTCACAAGGCAATCGATTACGCTTTGGCTAAAAATGCAGTTATCTATAAGCCGACAACTTCATCGGATTACTATTTGGCTCAGGCCGCGGACTATATCTGTACCATTGAGTTTACGAGTCTGAAATATCAGGCGAATAAGCAGACTAATACTGACCAGAAGTTTTTTGGTGGTAGTACTGCGTTTAAAAAAGGCTTACTAAAAGAAATTAGAAAGAAGGCCGTCTCAAATTAGCTACCTCCTGGTCACTACGACGCCAGTGTGGCAATGACGGCTTCGTCGCCGGCGTATATTAGGGTGTTGCCATCGGGGATGATCGTTTGGCCTTCGCGCTTGAGCATCACCACAATAAACGGATGCTTGCCTTGCGGCACATCGCGCAGGCGCTGGCCGGCCAGGCGACCGTGGGGTGTCACGGTGACCTCGCGCAGCGTAACCTCGGCACGCTCTTCGAACGTTGGGGCGGCCATCACCAGCAGATCGCCTTCCTGGATCACGGTATCGCCGTTGGGCAGCACCGGATGGGCGCCGTCACGCAGCACCAAGACCACCAGCATGTCCGTTGCGCTGCCAATATCGGCGAGCGAGCGTCCGGAAAACGGATGGCCCGCGCCCACCTTGAACTTGACAAACGACATGCCGTCCTCGTCGCGGTAATCGTTAAACGTACGGCGCACGTCGCCTTCCGCGTCGATCATATTGAGCTTTTTCGCCACCGCCGGTAGCAGCGAGCCCTGCACCACAATGCTCGACACGGCAATCACAAACACCAGGTCAAATAGGTCGTGTCCGCCGGGAACGCCGGCCACCACGGCAAAGAGACTAAAGACGACCGAAGCTGCTCCGCGCAGACCCGCCCAGCTTACGAGCGCAACCTGGCGAGGGTTCGTCCTAAACGGCGCCAGCAGCATGCCTACGGCGATGGGGCGGCTCGCAAAGAGCATAAACGCCATGAGTGCCAGGCCCGATAGCAGCATTTGCGGCAGGCGTGCGGGTGTAACGAGCAGGCCCAGCAAAAAGAAGATGGTCATCTCGGCCATCTCGGTGAGGGTGTCAAAAAAGTGCGCCATCTCGACCTTGCCAGTGATGTCGCTCGCACCCAGCACAATGCCGGCCAGGTATACAGCCAAAAAGCCGTTGCCGCCCAGATAGCTTGGTAGTGCGTAGGCGACGATCGCCACGGCGAACAAAAAGATGGTCTGCGCGCCCTCGGCCGTTGCGTGCGCGCGTTCAATCAGGCGGCCCGCCGCCCAGCCGATGGCAAGGCCCAGGCCCGCGCCCAGGATAATCTGCTTGGCCAGCAGTGCGGGAATGTTGATGTCGCCGCCGGCCGCGAGTGTGGCGAGCACGGCGGTGAGCATGTAGGCGACGGGGTCGTTGGAGCCCGATTCGACCTCGAGTAGCGAGTCGGTGCCGCCCCTCAGCGACAGGTTGTGCTCGCGCAGCACGCTAAAGACGCTGGCCGCGTCGGTGGATGCCACGACCGATCCCAACAGCAGGCCGTCAATCCAGTTGAACCCCAGCGCGAAGCGGGCGAACACGCCGGTGATGCCGGCAGTGATGACGACGCCGAGCGTGCTCAGCAGCACCGCCGGCACAGCGACGGGTTTGGCACGGTCGATATTGGTGTTAAAGCCGCCGTAGAACATGATGAACAGCAGCGCCGTGCTGCAGACGGTTTCGGTGAGCGCATAGTCGCTAAAGTCGATATGCGCCGGGCCGTTGACGCCCAACAGCATGCCGAGCGCGATAAAGATGAGCAGGGTGGGGAAGGGGAGTTTTTTGCCGACGGGTTTGATGGTCAGGCACAAAATGATGACGAGGCCGATAAAGAGAAGGATCTGGTTCATAGATGGTGTCCGCTCCTGGGTGGTTGGCGTGGCACGGTCGGTTGCCTGCGGTTATTTGTACCCAAAGATGGTGGGTTTATGGGGTTGGATTGCGGGCGTGCGCGATATCGTCATAGACGGCTGCCGTCTTTGCCTCTGCTCGGAAACCCTTTCCAGCTTTATTGCAACGGAGTACAATGGGTAACGTTTAAGTTCAACTTGAAGTTTTAGTTGCGGCACCGGGCTTCGGCCGCAATGCAAGGAGAGGCGTACCATGGCGATCTATGTGACATCTGACGCTCACGGGCACGTGCGTGCGCTTGACGAGGCCCTGTCTAAGATCTCGTTGACGTCCGACGACACACTGTACGTGCTGGGCGACATGATCGATCGCGGGCCCGATCCGGTCGGCGTTATTAAGCTCGTGCGCTCGCTGCCCAACGCCCGCGTGCTCAAGGGTAATCACGAGCAGATCATGCTCGATGCCATCATTGGCCAGGATCCGCTCGATGCCGAGACCTGGGATATCAACGGTGGCTGGACGACGCGCGAGCAGCTCAACGACATGGAATTTGAGGCATACGAGGAGCTCGTGCGATGGATGGCCGCGCTGCCGCTCTACGCAGTGGTCGAGACCGAGGAGCGCCCGTATCTGCTGGTACATGCTGGAATCGAGATGAAGGCGGCGCGCGCGTTTTTGCTTGAGCATGGTGTCGATTGCGGCGACGGCAGGGGAGCGGTCGATGCCGATCGCGAGCTGCTGCAGCAAATGCTCGCCGTACAGTCGTCCGATGACTTGCTCTGGATTCGTCACGGCTATTGGGATGTGCCGACCGGGCTGCTTTCTACCGAGGGCAGGGGCCCGGTCGTGGTGAGCGGTCACACTCCCACGGTATCGCTTGGTCGCTATTGCGAGGTCGGTGGTCTGGCGGGGCTCGATGAGGAATCGGGACGCGGGCAGATCGTGCGCTTGGGCGGCGAGGACACTGCCGGTGTGCCCGATCGCATCGACATCGACTGCGCCGCCGCCACCGGCTCCGAGTTCGGCCGCGTGGGCATCCTGCGCCTGGACGACGGGGCGGAGTTCTACGCGAACATCAACCCGGGCGAATAATCGGTGCAAGTGGTAGCTAATTTGGGACGGGACTTTTTTGACTACTTTTGCCCTTCTGCCCGCTAATTGACTTCTCTCGGACGGGGATTAAATAATCATTTGGCTACCCGCTGGCTAAGTGAGTAGACTTTTTTGGAAATGCCGAGCACCCAACATATTTGCCTCAATAAAACCGCAGGTCACAGACTAGTGCTCTGTCGGTGTGGTCGGGGATTCGGTAAAAATCTACTCACTTAGTTTTGCGTGTCCGCAACGAGACTCCAGCCGGGGTGATTCCACCGCAAATTAGCTTCTCCCATCGCCGCAATTAGGCGCCGTACGGATTCCGGTCCCTCTCTATGCGTTGGCGGATGTGGGCGTACTCGATAATCAACAGTACCAGCAGTAGGGCCATGATGGCTAGGTAGCTCACGACGGCGCCCATCAGGCCGAGCAGATTGATCAGAATCACCGGGAGCACCACGCTCACGGCAAAGCAGATCAGGTAGATCTTGGTGACGTCTCCAGCGTGGCGCAGCACCGTGATGATGGCGTAGATAAAGTCGATGGCCGCGGTGACGCCGCCGGCGACGACCATCAGCAGCGCCAGCGTACGGTAGCGTTCAAAGCTGAGACCGTACATAAAGCTCATGAGGGGAATACCGGGACCTGCCATAAATGCGGCGCACACGCCGGTGATGACCACGATCAGCGCCATAACGGCAACAATAATCAGGTCAAAGCGGCGACGCTTGCGCGGATTCGCCCAAATGCTCGACAGACGCAGGAGCTGCGGTTTATAGATAAATCCAATGCTCAACAAAATTCCCTGCGCCGGAAAGAACAGGGCATTAAAGTACAGCTGATACTTGTAGGCCAGCGCGCCTTCCATCACGAACTTGGGCATGCTCTCGATAAGGTTAAACAGGAACAGTGCGCCAAAGAGCGGGGCGCACTGGATAAACAGGTGGCCAGCCTCGCGCAGGCTCATGCGGCGTGTTTTTTCGGTCTCGAGCAGGGCGAGCGGGGCGGTGACCAGCACGAGCGAGGCAATCGCGGCGATGCCCATGGCCATGGCCGCGATGGGCATGCTGCGCGTGAGGAACAGTGCCACGCTAAAGACCGCGATGACGCCGGCGGAACGCAGCGTTTGGCTCATGCCGGCCAAATAGAGCTTGTCGGCCTGCTGCAGGCGGCCCTCGTACACGTCGGCGATGCCGTCGATCACCTTATAGAGGTAGACGCCCAGGCCGATCGTGGCCATCTGCGCATCGTAGCCGCGTGCGCTGCTGTACGTGAGGCCGCAGCCTAGTGCGAGCGCTCCGCAAAGCCAACGGTTGAGCTGGTAGGAGGCGAAGGAGGTTTTTTCGTCGATGTCCGAGACCTGAAAGTTGCGCACGCCGTAGTTGCACGCGATCATGATGAGCGTGCCGGTAACAAAGGCGATGGAGAATTTGCCGGCGTCCTCGGCGCCCACGAGCTGCGTAGACACGATGGTGAGCAGCGGAAACGCCAAGCCCCACACGGCGGTGCCGAGAGCGTTCCAAAGGTAATCGCGGCGGGTGGCGTGCTCCTCGTATTCCGCTTCCTGCATGGAGAACCCGCCGCCGTAGACGGCGCCGAGCAGACGGTTCCACCAAGCGTTGACCATGCGGCGGACGGGGCCGGGCTCCCGATCGCGTTCGCGCCGGCGACGTGTGGCTTGGCTGCTATCGGGCCCGCCGGCGTTGCGCTGACTCAGCTCTTGGATGCGTGCGAGTTCCTCGGCAGTGTGCGAGGCAGGGAAGAGGCCGTTCTCGATGCGGCCGCCCTGGGCCTTCGCGGCGCCGTCCTTCGATGCAGCGGGGTTGGAGGTGCCGTTGCGGCGGGCGATGGCGCGGCGAATGCTATCGAGGGGCGTGATACTCAAAGCGGAGTCCTTTCTATTGCTGCGCTTTAGTATAGACGCGACGGTGTTCGCTCGTGTTTTTGAACGGATTGTTCAATAATTTCGGCGGGCGGCTGTAATTTGTCGGTAAACGTGCGGTATCCTGTTGAAGTTTTGTGACACCCCCGATGCCGCCCACGCGGTACCAAGGAGCTTCTACCTATGGACGTCGCCGCATTCTTACTGGCTCTTGTGCCGATTATTTGGCTGGTCGTGATGCTGCTGTGCTTTAAATGGCCAGCTTGGAAGGCCGCTATCGGATCGTTTGTCCTTTCGTGCTTGCTTGCCTTCGCATGGTGGCACCTGCCGGCAGCGCAGATCGCGACCGCCTCGCTCGAAGGTTTTTTGATGGCTCTGTGGCCCATCGTCCTGGTGATCATCGCCGCGGTGTTCACGTATAACCTGTGCGTTCGTACGGGCGCCATGGACGTGATCGGCAGCATGATCACCTCCATCAGCAGCGACCGCCGTCTGCTGGCGCTGCTCGTGGCTTGGTGCTTCGGTGGCTTTATGGAGGGCATGGCCGGCTTCGGTACCGCTGTCGCCATTCCCGCCGGCATGCTCGCGGGCCTGGGCTTTGAGGCCGTGCCTGCCGTGCTCATCTGCCTGCTGGCCAACGGCGTGCCCACGCCCTACGGCTCCATCGGCATCCCCACGGTGTCCGTTGCCGACCTGGTGGGTTTGGATTCCCTTCACCTAGCGACCGTTCAGCTGGTGCAGCTCGCGCCGTTCTTTGTGGTGATGCCGCTATTTATTGTGCTGGTTGCGGGCCGTGTTGCCGATGACCAGGGCAATGCCGCGAGTGTGGGCGAGCGTCTGCACGGTGTTGCCGGCGTGGCGTTGCTCTCCGGCGTGTCGTTTGTCGGCGCGGCTCTGGTCGTTGCCATGTTTGTGGGCCCCGAGCTGGCCGTGGTCGTAGGATCCATCGTTTCGCTCGCGCTGACAGCTGCACTTGCCATGCGTGCCGAGAAGTCGGGGCATCTGGACGCACGCTTTCACATGAATATCGAGGCGGGGGAGAAGCTCACCGTTAAGTCGGCGCTTTCGGCCTGGTCGTGCTTCATCCTGATCTTTGTGTTGCTGCTGGGCACGTCTAACCTGGTGCCCGCTGTACATGCCGCGCTCGCGCCGTTTGCGAGCCACGTGCAGGTGTATTGCGGTGAGAATCCCGGTACGCTTACGTTTTCGTGGATCAACACGCCGGGCGTCTGGATTTTCCTGGCGGCGTTTGCCGGCGGTGCCATTCAGGGTGCTTCGCCACGCATGATGGGCGAGGTGCTGGCCGCGACTGTGAAGCAGATGATGCCGACGGTGATCACGATGCTTTCGGTGCTGGGCTGTGCCAAGGTGATGGGCTATGCGGGCATGATCTCTTCGATCAGCGCGTTCTGCATCGCCGTCGCCGGTGGGCTGTACCCGATTCTGGCTCCGTGGATCGGCGCAGTCGGTGCGTTTGTGACCGGCTCGGGCACGTCCTCGGGCATGCTGTTTGGCCCCATTCAGAGCCAGGCTGCCACTGCGCTGGGTGTGAGCGACTACTGGATGGTCGCGTTGAACGCCCTGGGCGTCGCCGCCGGTAAGATGATCTCGCCGCAGACCCTCGCCATTGGTCTTGCCGCCGTGCTCGTGCGCGGTAAGGATGCCGAACTCCTGGGCGCCGTCCTGCCCTACGCCGCCGGCATGCTGGTCCTGATGAGCGCCATAGCCATGCTCGGCCAAGGCCTGCCGCTGTAGTCGGCACTTAGGGACGTTCCTTATGTGCCGGCACTTTGGGAACGTCCCTAAGTGCCGGCATCCGGGGACACTCCTTGAATGTTGTCTGTTCAAGAGTGTCCCCAATGACTAGTCGTTTAAAAGCGTCCCTAACGACTAGGCCGCTTGCCTGCGATTTTTGACCGTTGGGCGGGCGCTTCGCCGTTGCCGCAAAAACGTTTTTGCATATCGGGTACAACGGGCTTTACGTGAGTAAAGTGCGCGCCGCGTCCACGTGTCGCGCTTTTAAAGGAGGCCCCATGCCTGGTGTTACCCCTGCAGAAGTTCTGTCCAACTTTGGTATTGCGCTGGTCGAAGATCCCGCCGAGAATCAGCCCCGTCTGCTGGTCGATCTATCCGCCGCGGAGCTCGTCGAGCACGCCATCCGCCGCGAAGAAGGCCGCATGGCATCCAACGGCGCGCTGGTGATCGAGACGGGGGAGCGCACTGGTCGTTCCCCCAATGACCGCTTTATCGTTGACACCCCCGATGTTCACGACAAGATTGCCTGGGGTGCCGTCAACCGCCCGCTTTCTGCCGAGAGCTACGAGGCCATCAAGGCCGGTATCGTCAACTACCTCAACGAGCGCGATGTGTTCGTCACTCGCGGTATGGCCGGTGCCGATCGCAACCATACGCGTCGCCTGCTTGTCGCCTGCGAGCGTGCCAGCCAAGCGCTCTTTATTAAGCAGATGCTCGCCCGCCCGCTTGCCCGTGAAATCGCACGCACCGGCGAGCCGGACTTCTGCGTGCTCGCCGCTCCCGGCTACCAGTGCGATCCCGCCATTAAGGGCCTCAACTCCAGCGCCGCCGTGGTCATCAACTTCCAGGAGCGCGTGATTTTGGTTGCCGGCACCGGTTACTCCGGCGAAATCAAAAAGTCCATCTTCAGCGTCATGAATTACCTGCTGCCCGTCGAGGACGACGTGCTACCCATGCACTGCTCGGCCAGCATGGATCCCGTCACGCACGAGACCGCCGTGTTCTTTGGCCTTTCGGGCACGGGCAAGACCACGCTTTCGGCCAACCCCACGCGGCTGCTGATCGGCGACGACGAGCACGGTTGGTCCGACATGGGCATCTTCAACATCGAAGGTGGCTGCTACGCCAAATGCGAGGGCCTGGACGCCTTTCACGAGCCCGAGATCTTCAGCGCCGTCCGTTTTGGCGCCATTTGCGAAAACGTGGTGCTCGACGAGAACCGCAAGCCCAACTACGACGACATCTCGATCACGCACAACACGCGCGTGGCCTATCCCGTGGAGCACATTCCTAACGCGTGGACTAAGGGCATGGGCACCACTCCGAGTGTCGTGCTGTTCCTGACTTGCGACGCTTTTGGCGTGCTGCCGCCCATCTCGCGCCTGACGGCCGACGCCGCCATGTACCACTTTGTGACGGGCTTTACGGCTAAGATTCCCGGCACCGAGGTCGGCGTCACCGAGCCCACGCCCACGTTCTCTTCGCTGTTCGGCGAGCCGTTTATGCCGCTCGACCCCATGGTTTACGCCAGGATGCTTGGCGAGCGCATTGCCGACGGCCGCACGCGCGTGTACCTGGTCAACACCGGCTGGATCGGCGGCGGCTACGGCGTGGGCCATCGCATCGAGCTTGCCTACACGCGCTCGCTGGTCGCGCGCGCCCTCGACGGCACCATCGAGGACAGCGAGTTCGTGCACGACGACATCTTTAACGTCGACATTCCCACGACGTGCCACGGCGTGCCCGATGGCATCCTGGTGCCGCGCCAATACTGGCAGAGCACCGCGCGCTATGACGAGGCCGCGCACAACCTGGCGGTGATGTTCGAGGAGAACTTCGAGAAGAAGTACTCGCACCTGCCCGAGTCCGTCAAAGCCGCCGGCCCGCACGTTCAAGTACACGCCGACGCCCGTCATCGCGGCCGCGGGCTGCTGGGACTTCGCCACTAGCTTCGCCGTGAGTCCATATCCACCACAAAGGGGACAGGCACCTTTGTGGTGGTTTTGCTCGCGTGGATGACTCGGGTTACAATACGCCTGACATATCGTCCCCTTCTCCGGATGGGGACAGCGCAAGCGTTCTTGTGACGGCACCGTAGGACTTTGAAGGTGGCCGTTGTAAGGGCGCTTTTTGTTTAGGCGCCCTCACTCGGGCGCGCACAATGAAGGGAGAGCGTATGAAGAGCTTTATTGCCGAGGATTCATTCTGGGAGCTGTTTCCGCAGGCAGCGGTCGGTGTTGTGGTCGTGGAGGGCATGAAGCCCACGGCTCAGATTCCTCAAGAGGACGTGGATGCGATTGCGGCGTTGCTCGACCGCGCCAATATCGATGCGGAGCGTCATCTGACCAGTGACACTATCAGCGAGAACGCACCGGTCAAGGCATGGCGCGAGGCCTATCGTCTGTTCAAGACCAAGAAAGGCGCGCGCTGCTCGATCGAGAACTTGCTCAAACGCGTGCTCAAAGGCAAGCCGGTGGGCCACATTACGCCCGCGGTGGATATTTACAACACGGTGTCGCTGACCTACGCGCTGCCCGTGGGAGGCGAGGATCTGCATGCGATCGAGGGAGACCTTCGCTTGAAGGTGACCGACGGTGGCGATGCGTTCTTGCCGCTTGGCGAGGAGGCGGACGATCCGACGCTGCCCGGCGAGCTCGCCTATATCGACGATGCGGGCGCTGTGTGCCGCTGCTGGAACTGGCGCGACGGCGTTCGCACGGCGCTGTCCGATAATTCGGCCGATGCGTTCCTGGCGATTGAGTGCGTGGAGTCCGAGCGGATGGGGGATTGCCAGGCTGCGATCGATCGCTTAGCCGAGCTGCTTGAGCGCTATCTGGGAGCGACGGTTGTCATTAAGACGCTTGTGACCTGCGACAATCCTTGCGTGGAGCTGTAGCGGCGCCTAGAACCTATTGATGCCCCAAACCACCACAAAGGTGCCTGTCCCCTTTGTGGTGGTTTTTATGTTGATGGGTTAACAATTGAGATATTTGGGTATGGGGGTTCGCGCATGCGGTTAAGATGTTTACCCGTAAGCATTATGCAAGCGAAAGGCGGTCGTCTCCCATGCAGCAGAACGACGAGACACGTTTCGAGGACTTTGTCGGACTGATCAGTGGGCTCTACAAGGAGATCCAGCGCATTAAGACATCCGAGGGCGCAAGGCTGGGCCTCAAGGGCTCCGACGTGATGTGCCTGTACTATCTTGAGCGCAGCAAGGACGGCCTGACTGGCGCTGACCTGGCTCGCATGGCAGGCGTGACCCGCGCCGCCGTCTCGCGTACGCTCGCGCATCTGGAGGAGGGCGGCTACGTCGAGGTCGATGATTCGGGCGATGCCGCCGTTAAGTATCGTGCTCCGGTGCGCCTGACCGCTCTGGGCGGCGAGAGCATGAGCGAGGCGGACCGCATCATTCGCGAGGTGCTCGATACCACCGGTAAGGCTATGGGTGTGGAGCAGCGCGAGCAGATGTATGCGTCGCTGCGTACGATTCTCAACACCCTGCGCGAGATCTAAGGCCGCCCAGGCATTTGCTTTCCATTAACAACTGCATAGTCCCGTTTGAGCGCGTATACCGTGCCGGGGCATTGCTGTCATAATTCCCCGCGCGTGACCTGCGCAAGAAAGGATTCGCTATGTCCATTCGTATTATTACCGATTCCGCAAGCGATATGTCGCCGGCTGAGCACCCCGCTTTGCGTGTTCTGCCGCTGTCCGTTACCTTTGGTACCGATGTGTACATGGATGGCGTCGACATCGATCACCAGCGCTTTTACGAGATGCTCGTGGAGCGCGATGAGCTGCCCAAGACCGGTCAGGTCAACCCGTACGCGTTTTCACAGGCGATTGCCGAGACGCGTGAGGCCGGCGACGAGGCAGTGATTATTACCGTGGGCGCCAAGCTTTCGGGCACCAATCAGAGTGCCCGTACCGCACTTGCCGAGGCGCCGGGCGGCGACGTGTTCGTGGTAGACAGCAATAACGTCACCCTGGGCGAACGTGTCCTGGTCGAGTATGCGCTGCGCTTGGTGGACGAGGGCCGTAGTGCGGCCCAAATCGCGGCGGCCGTAGAGGCCGTCCGTGACCGCGTGGTCGTCATCGGCCTGCTCGAGACGCTGGAGTACTTGGTGCGCGGCGGTCGCCTGTCTGCCGCTGCGGGCGCTGTGGGCACGCTGCTCAACGTGAAGCCCGTAGTGGCCGCCGAGGACGGCCTGATTGTGCAGCTGGGCAAGGCTCGTGGCTCCAAGAACGGCCGTAACCTGCTCAACCAGAAGGTCGAAAAGGCGGGCGGCGTCGACTTTTCCATGCCGCTGGCACTGGGCTATACGGGCCTTTCGGACGCTGTGCTCAAGAAGTACATCGAGGACAGCGCCGCGCTGTGGGCTGGACACACCGAGAACGAGCTGCCCATCCACACCATTGGCGCCACCATCGGCACCCACGTGGGCCCCGGCGCCGTAGCCGTAGCCTTCTTCCGCCCCGCCAACTAGCTTTCCGGTCAAAACCACCACAAAGGGGACAGGTACCTTTGTGGTGGTTTATGCTTTTCAGGGTGGAAGGGAGCGATCGATGGCGTCTGAGGGCTTTTTTGAGCGGGTGTACGAGGTGGTCGAGCAGATTCCCGAGGGGATGGTCGCTACGTACGGTCAGGTGGCGCTGCTCGCCGGTCGTCCGCGGAGCGCGCGCTATGTGGGCTATGCGCTGCACAGCAACCCGCGCCCTGGCCAAATTCCCTGTCATCGCGTGGTGTTTGCCGACGGCCGTATCTGTGAGGGCTTTGCCTTTGGCGGCCCCGATGCTCAGCGTGAGCTCTTGATGGGGGAGGGCGTGACGTTTGCCGATCCCATGCACGTCGATCTGGGCGCCTGTCGCTGGCCTGCCGGGCTCTAGCGGTTCTTCCGTGGCGAAAACCACCACAAAGGCGCCTGTCCCCTTTGTGGTGGTTTTACACTGTAGGTTTACCAGAGCTAACTTATGGAGAAGGTGTGGCGGCGTACTTTGCCGTCAGAAAGTAAACCACGGTGAACTATATTGGTTTCAGCAAGGGAGCAGGCAATAGGCGATGAAAAAGCCTGCCCTGTTGAGTTTGATTCGCATCCCTCCCCTCTGTGCGATTCAACGGTGTACTTCGGGAACAGGCCCGCTGGCAGCTAACTGCCGGCGGGCCTGTTCCTGTTTGTCGAGGGGGTGCGATGGACGGAGCCGAAGCGGTCCGGCTCCAAAAAAGGCGGACGCCGCAGCGCCCGCCCTAAAGCAATCGAAAGCTCAAGCCAGTAGATCGGTCTAGTACACCATGCCCATGGCGTCCTGAACCTCTGCCAGGGTCTGATCGGCGATCTCGTTGGCGCGACGGTTGCCCTCGTGCAGGACGTCCTTCACATAGTCCAGATCGTTCTCGTAGCGCTGGCGACGCTCGCGGATCGGTGCGAAGTACTCGTTGACGGCCTCGGTCACGTACTTCTTGAGCTGGCCGGAGCCGCCCATGCCGATCTCCTCGGCAATCTCGACCTCGGAGCGACCGGTGCAGATGGCGGCTGTCGAAAGCAGGCCGGACACGCCGGGGCGGTTTTCGGGGTCGAACGTGATCATGCGCTCGGAGTCGGTCTGGCTCTTCTTGATGCGTTTGGCCGTCTCCTCGGCGGTCATCGAGATATTGATGGCGTTGCCGTAGCTCTTGCTCATCTTGCGACCGTCAAGGCCGGGAAGCAGCGGGGTCTCGGACAGCAATGCGTCGACCTCGGGAAATACCTTGCCGTAGCGGTTGTTAAAGCGGCGGGCGATGGTGCGGGTGAGCTCGATGTGCGGCAGCTGGTCGCGACCGACGGGCACGACGTTGCCCTTGCAGAACAGAATGTCGCAGGCCTGGTGCACCGGGTAGGTGAGCAGAAGACCGGTGAGCTCGTGGCCCGAGGCCTCCATCTCGGCCTTGACGGTGGGGTTGCGCGCCAGCTCGGCCTCGGACACCAGCGACAGGAACGGCAGCATGAGCTGGTTTGCTGCGGGCACGGCGGAGTGCGCGTAGATCATGGTCTTGTCGGGGTCGATACCGCAGGCAAGGTAGTCCATGACCATGTTGTACACGTTGTCCTGGATGTGCTCGGTCGTGTCGCGGTCGGTGATGACCTGGTAGTCGGCGATGAGCACGTTGGTCTTGGCGCCCATGTTCTGCAGCTCAACGCGGCCCTTGAGGGTGCCAAAGTAGTGGCCCAGGTGCAGGCGGCCGGTGGGGCGGTCGCCGGTGAGCATGGTGAACTTCTCGGGCGTCTTGGCCAGGCCCTCGCGAATGGCGTTGCTCTTTTGCAGCGCGACTTCGTAGCTGTTCTCGTTTGGCATGATTGCTCCTAACGTATGTTCATGGGTCAAGATGATAACGCGTTTATTGGAGGGGTGGTGCGTAAGTAGGCGAGGGGCGGGAGAGGGGCGCGCGTGGTGCGGCATGTGCGATGGGTGCGGCGCGGCCGCGCTTGGCAAACGGTGCCTTGGCACATCCTCGGCAGCTTGCCCTAGAGCTTGTGGTGGCGCTCTTCTTTGCGCTCCTCGGCTGCCTGCTCCTCCTGCTTAAAAGCGGGGTCGTCGGGGGTGACCAGCTCGTCCTCGTGCGTGCGCTTGTTGTAATGGTGGCGCAGTACGGGCTCAAACAGATGTAGATGCTTGGCAAAGGCCGCCGAGCCAATGGCGAGCACGGTAAAGATGAGCACGCGCATGGGCACCTCGACCTGGTTAATCGCGGCGGCGCCGGCCGAAAGCATAATGCACCAGGCATAGATGAGCAGCACAGCCTGTTTTTGGTTGTAGCCTTCTTGGATCAGGCGGTGGTGGATGTGGCCTTTGTCGGCCTGCCCGATGCTAATGTGGGCGCGCTTGCGGCGCACAATGGCGCTAAACGTGTCGATGATGGGCACGCCGGCAACGATGAGCGGGATGATGAGCGAGGTGAGCGCGGCGGTGCGGCTCACGTTGAGCAGCGAGATGGAGCCCAGCGCAAAGCCCAGAAGCAGCGACCCCGAGTCGCCCAAGAAGATGCTTGCGGGGTTGAAGTTGTAGCGCAAAAAGGCCAGACAGGCGCCAAAGAGCGCAATGGAGAGCGCGGCGGCGTCGATGCGGCCCGAGAGAACGGCCATCGAAAACATGGTGAACGACGCGATGCCGCAGATACCCGTCGCCAGGCCGTCAAGGCCGTCGATGAGGTTAATGATGTTGGTGAATGCCACCAGATAGATTACGGTGATGGGGTAGGCGAGCCATCCGAGCATGATCTCGCCGGGGGCAAACGGGTTGACGATGACGCCGATCCGCAGGCCGCCCATGCAGGCGATAAGCGCGGCGAGGACCTGTCCGGCCAGCTTTTGCTTGGGCGTGAGCTGGAAGACGTCGTCGATAGCGCCGGTCGCAAAGATAACGGTAAAAGAAAGCGCAAGTATGGGGTAGCTGATGTGCAGACGGGGGTGGGGCACCAAAACGGGCGGCCAACCCAGGTACCAGGTGCCTAGGATTTGCACAGTGCAGGCGACGACCAGGCCCAAAAACACCGCCGTTCCGCCCAAACGCGGGATGGGCTTGGTGTTGATGCGGCGCTTAGAAGGATAGTCGACGGCGTCGAGCTTGATTGCCAGGCGCTTGACCAGGGGTACCGTGAGGAAGGTCGTGATAAAGGCCGCCGCTGCCACGCATAGGTACGGTATGTAGCTCGGGGATGAAGCCATGAATCTAAAAACCGCCAAGCGTCGAAGGAAAAGGTCAGAAGAACGCCATGCGCAAAGGGCATAGCCGAACCATGATACTCGACCAAGGGGGGTGCATGGAATTGCACGCAGCGATAATCACGCGCTTACCAGATATTGGAATGTTGTCGATGGCTTGTCGGGATGCCGGCGGGGATCCATATGGACTGTATGGTGATTTTCGGCAAAAGAAAACCACCCCCCACGTTACGAAAATGAACCCACCTAAAACAGGTGGGTGCCCTCATCGACTGTTCCAGCGTCCTTAACAACGAAGGATACCTGTACTAGGTACGACTGTGTGGGCTCCCTAAATAAACGCGACGGTTCACCCAGTTGCTCCGCGGGGGGCGGAATACCTACATCATAAAGCGGCACTTTATCGATTCCAGTCTTGACATTACAAAAATCGTGTCGGACGATTACGGCGCCTTAGGGACGGAGCCGTCTACGCGGTCTGGCCCTTTACGTTTGAGCTGCTGAATCGTTGTTTTGGAGCATGTTTTTATGCCGACGTCGTTGACCGAACTTTTTTCGCCCGCCTGCCATTTGTGTCCGCGCCGTTGCGGTGCGGCGCGCGATGAGGGCGCGCACGGCGTCTGCGGTGCTAACGACACGCTCAAGGTGGCCCGCGCCGCGCTTCATATGTGGGAGGAGCCGCCTATCTCGGGCGAGGCCGGTTCGGGCACGATCTTCTTTAGCGGTTGCTCGCTTAAATGTATCTACTGCCAGAACCACGAGATCTCGACCGGCAATTTTGGCCTTGAGATTTCGCCTGAGCGTCTGGTCGAGATTATGCTGGAGCTGCAGGACCAGGGTGCCAACAACATCAATTTGGTGACGGCGACGCACTATGCGCACCTGTTGCCTGCCGTGATTGCCGCGGCACGGGCGCGCGGACTGGTTATCCCGATCGTCTACAACACGAGTGGTTACGAGCGCGCGAGTGCCGTGGCCGCGCTGGGCGACCTGATCGATGTGTGGCTTACCGACTTTAAATATGCCGATGCGGCGCTTGCGCAGTCGCTCTCCCATATAAAGGATTACCCGCGTGTGGCCGTGTCGGGTCTGGCCCAGATGGCGCGCGAGATCGATCGCCGCGGGGGAGAGCTGGTGGATGACGACGGGCTCATGAAGCGCGGCATCATCGTGCGCCACCTGGTGCTGCCGGGGCATGCGGATGACTCGTGCCGCGTGTTAGACCTGGTGTGGCAGACGGTGGGCGACGTGCCGATCTCGGTCATGAACCAGTACACGCCCAATGCGCTCATGCGCGAGCAGGGCGGCGAGTTGGCGCGCGCCGTGACGCGCGAGGAGTACGAGCAGGTGCTCGACCATGCCGACGACCTGGGCTTTACGACAATGTTCTGGCAAGAGGGCGGCGCGGTAGACGAGAGCTTCACCCCCGCCTTCGACACCACCGGCGTCCTCACCAGCGCAAAGTAGAGCGCACGCTGATGATTTTTCTGGGACGGGGATTAAAAAATCATCGAGAGGATCGCCTGTTCGAAAAGTTGTCAAAATAGCCGCGTCCCAAAAAGACTGGTTATTGGGCGTTGACAGTTGGCGAGCCGTAGGTAAAATATCGACTTGTCCTGGGGACGTAGCTCAGTTGGGAGAGCGCTGCCGTCGCATGGCAGAGGCCGAGGGTTCGACTCCCTTCGTCTCCACCCACGGATTTGATAAGCCGCTGACATTGTGTCGGCGGCTTTTTTTAAAAGAAAGGGCTATATCATGGCCGAGCTTGAGTCCCAACCATTGTCCGACGAGGAGCGCGCCGAGTTGGAAGAGCTCCGCGCTGAGAAGGCCCGCCGCGAGGCTCGGGAAGAGGCCCGTCGCGAGCGTGAGGAGCTGGCTGCCCTGCGTGCCGAGCGTGCGAAGGCCGAGGAGGCCGCCGCGAACGCCGCATCCGCATCGGCGCCCGCGCCCGCACCCAAGCCCGCTGCTGCGAAGCCTGCACCTGCCGCGCCCAAACCTCAGCCTAAAAAGGCCGCCCGTCCCAAGTCCGTCGAGCCCAAGCCGAGCCGTGACGAGATGACCTTTGCCCAGCGCATGGTTACCTCCAAGGAGCCTATGGGCGAGAACGAGATCCCTGGCATGGCGCCGGCTCAAAAAATCATCATTGTCCTTGCCCTCATCGCGTTTGTCATCTTTATGGGCTACACGATCCTGACCAGCATGGGCCTGCTCTAACCGACTCGCATCGGGCGTCATGTCCGCATGCTCTGCTCTCGTCCAACCCTCAAATTCTGCACCACACATCCGAAAGGTCGCCCCATGGCTTTGACCGACATCTCGCATCCCACCGACATTGCAATGCTCACCGATCTGTACGAGCTCACTATGGCCCAGGGCCTGTGGGAGAGCGGCAAGGCCAATGAGCAGGGTTGTTTTACCGCGTTTTACCGCGACCATCCCTTTGGCAGCGCCTATGCCGTCATGTGCGGCACCGCCGAGCTGCCCGAGCTGGTCGAGAATCTGCGCTTTACGCCCGAGGACATCGACTACCTCGCCTCGCTCCAGGCCCCTGCTGGCGGTGCGATGTTCAAGTCTGGATTCCTCGACTACCTGCGCGATTTTCGTGCGCATGTAAACATCGACGCCGTGCCCGAGGGCGAGCTCGTCTTTCCGCGCGAGCCCATGGTGCGCGTCACCGGCCCCGCGCTGGAGTGCCAGCTGCTCGAGACGGCGCTGCTCAACATCGTCGGGTTCCAGACGCTTGTCGCCACCAAGACGGCGCGCGTGGTGCTCGCCGCCGACGGTCGCCCCGTGGCGGAGTTTGGCCTGCGCCGAGCCCAGGGTCCCGATGGCGGCCTGGCCGTTGCGCGCGCGAGCTACGTTGCCGGCTGCTCCTCTACGTCCAATGTGCTCGCCGGCCGCCGCTACGGTATTCCCGTCTTTGGCACGCATGCTCACAGCTGGGTGATGAGCTTCGATTCCGAGCTCGAGGCCTTCCGTGCCTTTGCCAAATCGAGCCCCAAGAACTGCACGCTGCTCATCGACACCTATGACGTGCGCGAGGGCTGTGAACATGCCATTACGGTTGCCAAGGAGATGGAAGCGGTGGGCGAGCGCTTGTCGGCCATTCGCATTGACTCCGGCGACCTCGCCAAGCTCTCCAAGTATGTTCGCGGCCGTTTTGATGCCGAGGGCCTGCCCTATGTGGGGATCTCGGTTTCTAACGATCTGGATGAGTACACGATTCAGTCGCTGCTCGACCAGGGCGCGCCCATCGACAGCTTTGGCGTGGGTACCAAGCTTGCGACCTGCTATGACCAGCCGGCGCTGGGCGGCGTGTACAAGCTTTCCGCCCGCCGTGCGAGCGAGGCAGATCCATGGACGCCGGTGGTCAAGCTCTCCGAGCAGCCCTACAAGCGCACGATCCCGGGTGTGCAACGCGTGCGCCGTTATTACGACGGCTTTGGCGGCCCGGTCTGCGACATGATCTACGACGAGGACCATCTGGCGGGGGAGGGCGCCGCGCGCGGCAATACCCTCGTGGCCGTGAATGATGCCGCCCTGGTGACCGACGTGTCCGAACTTGAGTATCGCGAGCTGCTGGTGCCGATCGTGCGCGATGGCAGTGCGGTGGCTCCGCGTGAGAGCATCCAGGACGCGCGCGAGCGCTGTGCTTGGGCGCTCAATCATCTGGACGCAGCTTTCAAGCGCTTCCTGTACCCGCAGACCTATGTGGTGGGCATGGAGCAGGGCCTGGCTCAGGTGCGCGACGAGCTCGTGCGCAAGAACATGGCCGCGGCTTCTGCCTTTCCCTGGGCTCACTAATTTCTTGGGTGGTAGGGGCGAGTCACGCTCCCTTGGCCGCCAGCTCGGCCGTTCGCTGAACAGTTGATTGGTTTGACGTATGACGACTTCTTATAAAACGATGGTGGTAAAGATCGGTTCGTCCACGGTTGTGGGCACTGACGGCAAGGTCAACCGCTCCTTTATCGGCGGGCTTGCCGATCAGGCCGCAGCGCTGCGCAAGCTCGGCTGGCGTCTGGTCGTGGTGAGCTCGGGCGCTATCGCCTGTGGCTATCCCGTGCTGGGCTTCGACCGCAAGCCGGTCGGCGACCTGCCGAGCCTGCAGGCTTGCGCCTCGGCTGGTCAGTGCATCATCTCGTCGGCCTACGACGAGGAGTTCCATGCGCGCGACCTGCTCACCTCGCTCGTGCTGCTCACGCGCCACGATACGGCCCGCCGCACGTCTTACCTGCACGCGCGCGACGCCCTGCTGCGCCTCGTGGAGCTTGGCGTGGTGCCGGTCGTCAACGAGAACGATACCGTTACCGTCGATGAGATTAAGTTTGGCGACAACGACACACTGGCGGCGCTTGTGAGCTGCCTGGTTTCTGCCGATCTGTGCGTGACGCTCTCGGACATCGATGGCCTCTATACTGCCAATCCGCATGAGGACCCCACGGCCGAGTTTGTTCCTGTCGTGCATAAGATCGATGCCAAGATTATTGCCTCGGCGGGCGATTCTTCCACATCGGTGGGCACGGGCGGCATGATTACCAAGATTCGCGCGAGCCGCATCCTGATGACGGCGGGCATTCAGAGCGTGATTTGCTCGGGCGAGGAGCCCGATGCGCTCGTGCGCCTCGCCCGCGGCGAGAGCGTGGGCACGCTGTTCGATCCGCCGGCGGAGCGTCTGGACATCGCACCCCGCAAGCTGTGGATCGCGCTGGGTGACAAGGCACATGGGTCGGTGACGGTTGATGACGGCGCCGCGAAGGCGCTGGTCAGCCGTGGCTCTTCCTTGCTTGCGGTGGGTATTCGCGAGGTCGATGGCCAGTTTGCCGAGGGCGATGTGCTCGATGTGTGCGATCCGAGCGGTATGGTCGTCGCCCGCGGTATCGCCGAGGCCGATTCGGACGTGCTGGAACTTGCTGCCGGTCGCCGCCAAGACCAGATTGCCAGCAACCGCCTGCTGGCAGACCTGGCCGAGAAGCCGGCGATACACAGGGATAATTTGATCGTATTTGCATAACCAATTGACGCTGCAAACGCCCCTAAGCGGCAATCTGACGTTCAATCGTCGGGCATGACCAAAAGGTCAATGCCCTCCTCTTTCACGTCACCTTGCTCGCTTAGGGGCGTTTTCGCTTTCCGTCCTCTACCTGCGGCATTGTCGTTGCCGGCACTTGTTCGGCACTTGGGGACGTTCCTTTTGTGCCGGCAGGTGGGGACACTCCTTTGTTAGAAGATCCGGCGCAGGTCTCCGCGGTTGAGTGCTTCGTCGAAGAGGTGCTTGAACACCACACTGCCGTGCAGACCGTCGTGCTCGAACTCGTTGGTCACCCAGGCATGCGAGTTGCCCACGCGGCTGAGCGTATCGAGCTGCAGGCCCGAATCCACGTACATGTCGTCGAAATACACCGCGGCCTGGAGCGGCACTTCGTTGTAGGCCAGGCGCTGCGGGTCGTAGATCTTGTCCCAGCTGGTGTCTTCCATCAGCAGGTCCATGGCGGGCTTGAAGGGCTTGAGCTCGGGCATCTGCTCGAACATCCACGGGAACATGGCCTCGCCGGTAAACATGAGCGGGCGCGCGAGGGTGTCGAACTCGGTGCGGTGAGCCTTCTCTTCAGCCGCGGCCCAGCCAATGGGCATAGTGTCACCGTCGGCGTATATGAACTCCTGCAGCGTCCAGTACAGCGGATTCGTGCGCGTGTTGGTGCGCTCGAAGGCGCGCATCAAAAAGCTGTCAGATACCGAGGCGTCGCAGGTCAGCGTGCCGTCGCCATCAACAAAAGCGTGATCGATAATCCAATGCATGCGTTCAAAGCTCGGCTTCATGCCAAAGTCGCTGCCCATGAGCTGTAGGCGCTCGACTGTCATCGGCGAGCCGTCGGGCAGCACGGGCTTCTGGGCTTCGAGCGCATCGGCCAGGGCTGCCACGCGCTCGACGTCAGCGGGGTAGCGGTCATAATACTGCTGCGTCTTGGCGGCCATGCGCGGGAAGGTGTGCGCGTAGACCTCGCTTGCGCTCGCCGGCACGTGGGGGATTCCGCCGCAGGTAAAGCTCGCCGCCACGCCCTCGGGGAAGAGCGACAGGTAGCTCAGCGTCAAAAAACCGCCGTAGCTTTGGCCGAGCGTGACCCACGGCTTGCCTCCAAAGCCCACTAGGCGCAGGTACTCAAAATCGCGCACGATGGAGCTGGCGAGGTGGCGCTTGAGGTAGTCCGCCTGCGAGCGGGCCGCATTGGCGCCTGCTGCCTCGGCGCGATCGCCCAAGGCGGCAATCGTGCGCCCGTCCACGCAGCTGCTGCGTCCGGTGCCGCGCTGGTCGGGAAGGACCACGCGGAAGTGCTTGACGGCCTCCTCGATCCAGCCGTCGCTTGTGGGCGTCAGCGGACGCGGGCTCTCGCCGCCGGGGCCGCCCTGCAAAAACAGGAGCAGTGGCAGATCGTCGTTGATGCGGTCGGGCGCGCAAACCACGCGGTAGAAGAGCTTGATGCTCTCGGGCGCGCCGGCGATGGGTGCCGGCATAGCGCCGCGGCGCATGGTGCTGCCGACGGCCAGGAGCATCGGCTCCAGGCCGCGCCAGTCAAGGGGGACGTCGATGCTGTGGTCCTCGACGTAAAGGCCGGGGACGTGGTACGAAGTGATGAGGGCCATGTGAGACTTCCGTTCGTTGCGGTGTTTCGGGTTGACCAATTCTACCGCCGCGGGCGAGGCCATGCGCAAATCGGCTACCATGGTTGCAAACTTCTAGGAGAAAGGGCCGCCCATGTCGGTCGATATAGCCACGTATGTCCACGATCTTGCCGTTGCCGCCAAGGCAGCGTCGGCCTCGCTTGCCACGGCGAGCGATGAGCAGCGCCAGGAGGCCGTGCGCGCCATGGCCGCAGCACTGCGCAACGGTGTCGACTCCATCGTCGCCGCCAACGAGCTCGATATGTCCGCTGCGCGCGATGCGGGTACCTCGGCCGGACTGCTCGATCGCCTGCTGCTGACGCCCGAGCGCGTCGAGGGCATGGCCGCCGGCCTGGAAAAGCTCGCCGAGCTGCCCGATCCCGTGGGCCGCGTGCTCGACCACCGTATACTCGCAAGCGGCGTGGACCTGACCCGCGTGAGTGTGCCACTGGGTCTGGTCGCCATAGTGTATGAGGCGCGCCCCAACGTGACGGCCGATGCCGCGGGCATCTGCATCCGCACCGGCAACGCCTGCATTCTGCGCGGCGGCTCGCTGGCCTATCACTCGTGTGCCATGATTGCCGAGCTGCTGGCCGATGCGCTCGAGGCCAAGGGCTTCCCGCGCGAGGCCGTGTCGATGATCGAGTCCACCGACCGCGAGGCCACTGGCGAGCTCATGAAGCTCCGCGGCATTGTCGACGTACTCATTCCGCGCGGCGGTGCAGGCCTGATCCAGCGCTGCGTGCGCGAGTCGCTTGTGCCGGTGATCGAGACGGGCACGGGCAACTGCCACATCTACGTGCATGAATCCGCCGACTTTGATAAGGCGCTCAACATTATCGTTAATGCCAAGACCCAGCGCGTAGGCGTGTGCAATGCCGCCGAGTCGCTGCTGGTCGACCGTGCTGTGGCCGATGCGTTTTTGCCTGCGGTCGTTGCCGTGCTGCACGACCACGGCGTGCTCATTCACGGCGACGAGGCCACGTGCGCCGCGTGCGCCGACGCCGGCTTTGTAGAGGGCGATGACTACGTCGCCGCGACTGAGGAGGACTGGGGTCGCGAGTACCTGGCGCTCGAGATGAGCGTGAAGGTCGTGGCAAACGAGGACGAGGCCATCGCGCACATCAACCGCTACGGTACCATGCATTCCGAGGCCATCATTTCCGAGGACGTGGACGCCTGCGAGCGCTTCTTGGATGCGGTCGATGCCTCGGCCGTATATGCCAACGCCAGCACGCGCTTTACCGACGGCGGCGAGTTTGGCCTGGGCGCCGAGATCGGCATCTCGACCCAAAAGCTCCACGCCCGCGGCCCCTTTGCCGCCGAGGCCCTCACCACCTACAAATACAAGCTTCGAGGCACCGGCCAGGTCCGCCCCTAGCGTCCGCGCAAACAAAAACCACCACAAAGGTGCCTTTCCCCTTTGTGGTGGTTTTAAGTGGCGCGGGCGGTTAGGCCTGGAAGGTATCGTGGTCGGGGGCGAAGGACTGCATGGCTGCGATGGTGCGGTCGAAGAGCTCAGGAAGCTCCCAGCCCAGCATCTCGGCGCCCTGCGAAATCACGTCGCGCGAGCAGCCGGCGGCAAAGCGCTTGTCCTTGAACTTCTTCTTGAGCGACTTGGTCGTAAAGTCCATAACGCTCTTGCTCGGGCGCATGATGACTGCAGCGCCGATCAGGCCGGTGAGCTCATCGCAGGCAAACAGGATCTTTTCCATCTGCAGCTCGGGCTTGGGCAGCGAGGTATTGAAGTCCGACGTGTGCGTCTGGATGGCGCGAATGAGCTCGGGAGACGCACCTTCATCCTTAAGAATCTTGGCAGCATAGATGGTGTGGTTCATGGGGTCGTCCTCATGCTCCTCCCAATCCAGGTCGTGCAGCAGACCGACGATGCCCCAAAACTCCTCGTTCTCGGGGTCGAACTCGCGCGCAAAGTAGCGCATAGTGCCCTCGACCGTCTCGCCATGGGTGATATGGAACGGGTCCTTGTTGTGCTCATTGAGCAGTTCGAACGCGCGGTCGCGGGTGATTCCGGCGGTAAGCGGCTCTGCCATAAGAGACTCCTTGTGCTCGTGGGTATCGATAAGAATGAATACTACTAGAACAAGAAAACCACCACAAAGGTGCCTGTTCCCTTTGTGGTGGTTTTTGGCGCGGATGGGTTAGTTGAGGGCGGCTTGGGCTAGGCGGGCTTCGGCGGCCTCCTCGGTGACACCAAGGGCCACGGCGAACTCCTCGATGGAGCGGCGTTTGGCCTCCTTGAGTACGCGCATGTAGTAGGAGCTGGGTTTTTTATCAGCTTCCTCGGCCTGGCGAATGCGGTGCATCATGGTCTTTGCCACGCGGACCGTCTCGGGCGCACCCAGCTTGAGCTGCTGCTTAAAGTGCGTCTCCTCAAGCGAGCTGTTGCGCTCGGTAAAGGTGTCGCACTCCAGCTCGTCATAGTGGCTCAGCAGGTGCTCGGCATCTTGCTGCGAGATGGCGGCGTGCAAACGGTCGGCCTGCGCCACGGGGTACATGAGAATCGTCTGCGCATGTCCCTGCTTGGTCTCGAGCAGTAGCATGGGCTGCGGTGTGTCGTCCCTAAAACCGACGACGGTGCAGACTCCCTGACCCGGATGAATGACGTGTTGACCGATTGAGAACATGCTACCTCCAACTTATACGAATTTACGTATGTCTAGAATAACACGCTGACGTGCGCAAACCCTTACTTTATGCAGGAAAAGCACACAACTCCGATAGGTAAGAGTATTCGATAACAGGCGCAGCTCATTCACACCTTTATGCATTTTCAACGCCTGCATAATCTGCAGGCAGACTGGCATCTTTGAGTGACTCCATACAAGCTGTAGTCAATTTTGTGCATATGCAATATCGATTGGCTTTACCCTGCGACAGTGCCCGTCGCTTGTGATAGAGTGCTACAAACTCTGGCTTTTGCCCTACGAGTGACCAAGAGCTCGGGGGCTTTAACACAAGGAGGATCTATGCCCGAGAAGATTGAAGAGCTGGTACGCGCTGCGCTTGCTGCGGCCCAGGAGGCCGGCGACCTTTCCGCATTTGAACTTGACGATTGCGCTATCGAGCGACCGGCTGACACTTCTCATGGCGAGTGGACCTCTACCATGGCCCTGAAGTCCGCCAAGCTGGCCCATTGCGCCCCGCGCAAGATCGCCGAGGCCATCGTTGCCCATATGCCCGAGGACCCCGCGATCGAGAAGGTCGAGATCGCAGGCCCCGGCTTCATCAACTTCTACCTCTCCGTTGCCGTCAAGAATGCCATCTTTGGCGAGGCTCGCGAGAAGGGCATGGACTTCGCTAAGTCCAACGTCGGTGGTGGCCTGAAGACCCAGGTCGAGTTCGTTTCCGCCAACCCCGTCGGCCCCATGCACATCGGCCACGGCCGCTGGGCCGCGCTGGGCGATTCGCTCTGCCGTGTTATGGACCACGCCGGTTACGACATCCAGCGTGAGTTCTACATCAACGACCACGGCTCTCAGATGAACACCTTCGGCAACTCCATCAGCACGCGCTATATGCAGCTTGCCGACATCATCGCCAAGCAGGGCGTGGATATCGACGAGGCTCACAAACTGCTGATTGCCGACCGCGACGCCTTTGTTGCCGACGAGAACGACGAGCATCCCGAGACTCATCCGTACCAGGATAACTTTGCCGAGACCCTTGGCAAGGACTCCTATGGCGGCGACTACATCATCGACGAGGCCGCCGAGTTCTGGCGCACTGACGGCGACAAGTGGGTCAACGCCGATCCTCAGGAGCGCATGGAGAGCTTCCGCGAGCGCGGCTATGTGAAGATGGTCGACAACATGCGCGACCTCTGCCACGCCGTCAATTGCGACTTCGATCGTTGGTACTCCGAGCGTTCGCTGTACGTGAAGGACACCGAGGGCGAGACCGCCGGCACCTCTGCCGTCGACCGCGCTTTTGAGAAGCTCGACAAGATGGGCTATCTCTACACCAAGGACGGCGCCCTGTGGTTCCGCTCCACCGACCTGGGCGATGACAAGGACCGCGTCCTGATCAAGTCCGACGGCGAGTACACCTACTTCGCCTCCGACGTTGCCTATCACTGGGATAAGTTCCAGCGCGTCGACCACGTCATCGACATCTGGGGCGCCGACCACCACGGCTACATCGAGCGTGTCCGCTGCGTCTGCGATGCCTTGGGTTACCCCGGCAAGTTCGAGGTTCTGCTGGGCCAGCTCGTCAACCTGCTGCGCAACGGCAAGCCCGTCCGTATGTCCAAGCGTAAGGGCACCATGGTGACCCTGCAGGAGCTCGTCGACGAGGTCGGCTCCGACGCTGCCCGTTACACCCTCATCTCCAAGAGCTCCAACCAGATGGTCGACTTCGATATTGAGGCCGTCAAGAAGCGCGACAACTCCAACCCGGTGTACTACGTGCAGTACGCTCACGCCCGCGTGTGCTCCATCCTGCGCCGTGCCGCTGACGTTACGCCCGAGCAGGCTGACGAGATGGGCATGAAGGCCGTCGCCGCCAAGGCCATCGGTGAGAACGTCGATTACTCGCTGCTGACCGACCCGACCGAGCTCGCCCTTTCGCGCAAGCTCAACGAGCTCACCGACCTCATCGCCAGCTGCGCTCGCGACCGCGCCCCGTTCCGTCTGACGCACTTTGCTGAGGAACTCGCCGGCGACTTCCACAGCTTCTACGCTGCCTGTCAGGTGCTGCCGAGCGAGGGCCGTCCCGTCGACCCCGAGCTTTCGCGTGCCCGTCTGGCCGCTTGCGATGCCGTCCGCGTGACGCTCGCCCTGGTGCTCACCCTTGTTGGTGTCTCCGCTCCCGAGCAGATGTAAGCTGCGGGTCATTTAACCGTGTAGGTTCGGCTTTGCTGAGCCCTATAAGCCCGATCTCCATGCGGAGGTCGGGCTTTTTGCAAACGCCGACGTATTGACGAATTTGGAACTGCTGGAAATACGAAACTATGCCGGTTTACTACGATGAATATGAGAAATTCCAACCACGCCAGCTTTTCGCAAAAAAGTGCAGGGCATCTACCTGCGGTTTTAGTTCAACAAGTTTCGGAGTGGTCGCGGTTGAGCGATTCATCGTAGTAAACCGCCATAGTTTTGGCGGAGGCAGTCAGATTTGTGGGTGTTAAACCAAAGAGTGCCCCTTTTGACTAGTCGTTTAAGAGCGTTCCCAATGACTAAGTTGCAGGTGGCGGCGGTTGTGTTACACTAACGCTGCGTATATGACGCAATCATCTCGATACAGATCAATGATGTCCGTCGTTTTGAACGGAACTAGACTGTTTAGCCGCCCTGAAGGTTTATGCAGGGAGCATGTGATCACAGGGCTTGAAAAGAAAGTTGAGCAAACACTGTGTCTGATCAACAGCAAGAAAACGAAATAACGACGACGCAAGCCGCTCCCGCTGCACCGGTTGCGTCGGACCAGGTCGCGGCGCCCGCGCATGCCTCGGCTCCTGAGACGCCTAAGGCTGCTTCGACGCCTACGCCTGCAACGGCTGAGAAGGCCGTGCCTGCAACTGGTGAGGAGGCTGCTCCGGCAAAGCCCAAGCGTACGCGCCGCACGGCCAAGCCTGCTGCTGACGGCGAGGAGGTCACCAAGCCCAAGCGCCGTACCACGCGCATGACGCGCGTCAAGCGCACCGTTGCAGCTGACTCCTCGGCGCCGATTTCCGATGAGGTCGCGCAGGCACGTGCGTTGGCGCAGATTAGCGAGGCTCAGGTGGTGCGCGCCCGCCGTCGTGCTGCCGAGCGCGAGGCCGCGGCTCTGACCGAGCTTGCAGCTCCGTCTGTGCCCGAGACGCCTGCCGCCACCGAGACCCCTGTCGCCGACCAGCCGACCGAGAAGTCGGTACCGCGCACACGCCGTCGCACGGCTGCTAAGGCCGAGCAGGTTGCCGATCAGGTAACCCCCGAGCTCACTGAGGCTTCGGTCCGTTCCGCGGCAGGGGAGGGCACATCGCCTGTTGAGCCCGCTGCGCCTGTCGAGGCCAGCGAAGTTCCCGTTGTCGATCCGGCTTTGCGCCCGCACCGTCGCGGTCGCAAGCCCAAGGCCTTCGTCGAGGCCGAGAAGGCCGCAGCCGCAGCCGCCGCCGCTCGGGATGCTGCGGCGACCGCCGAGTCTGCAACCGCCGCCGACGCGCCCGTCCAGGATGCTACGACTTCCGAGGCCGCTCCCGCCGATGTCGAGCCCGCCGACCTCCGTCCCGGTCGCAGCCGTCGCACTGCTGCTAAGCGCACGTCCAAGGCTAAGGCTGCCAAGAAGGTTGCGTCCGAGGATTCCGCCGAGACGACCGCCGATGCATCGACTGACGCCGCCGAGCCCCAGGACGTCGAACAGACTGCGTCTGAGAAGCCCAAGCGCGGTCGTAAGAAGTCCGCTAAGGCCAAGGCGTCCGAGCAGCAGGCCGAGGCCGAGCTGCAGGGCGATTCCAAGGCCGAGGCCAGCGATGATACTGTGGCTAACGCCGACGCCGCCGCAACCGATGGCGCCGCGCCCGCCGAGGCCGAAGACAACGCTCGCCCCAACCGTCGCCAGCACAAGCGTAACGACGAGCGCAACGAGCGCAAGGACGAGCGCAACAACGACCGCCGCAACCGCCAGCGCGATCGCAAACAGCGCAACAAGGAGCGCAACGCCGCCCCCACCGAGCCCACGCTTTCGCGTGAGGAACTCGCGGCCATGAAGGTCGCCGAGCTGCGCGAGAAGGCCAAGGAGTTCGAGATCGAGACGACCGGCAAGAAGAAAGCCGAGCTCGTCGAGGAGATCTACGTCACCGCCGCGAAGGCCGAGGGCTTCCGCGACATCAAGGGCATTCTGCAGATTCGCCCGGACAGCTCCGGCATCATCCACGCCCATGGCTACATGAAGTCCAACGACGACGCCTTCGTGCCCGCCTACCTCATCCGCTCCGCGCGCCTGCGCACGGGCGACGTCATCGAGGGCTCGCTGCGTCCTTCGCGCGGCGGCGACAAGCGCGCCGGCCTCGCCAAAATCACGACCGTCAACGGTCTGGACCCCGAGCAGATTCGCAACCGTCCCAAGTTCGGCGACCTCACCCCGGTCTATCCCAACGAGCCGCTGCGCATGGAGCACGGCAAAGACTCCATTACCGGTCGCGCCATCGACATCGTGTCGCCGATCGGCAAGGGTCAGCGTGGCCTGATCGTGTCCCCGCCCAAGGCCGGCAAGACCACGATCCTCAAGAAGATCTGCCAGTCTATCTCGATTAACAACCCCGAGGTGCACCTCATCTGCCTGCTCGTCGACGAGCGCCCCGAAGAGGTCACCGATATGCAGCGTTCCATCAAGGGTGAGGTTGTGGCGTCGACCTTCGATATGCCCGCCGACAACCACACTCGCGTGGCAGAGCTCGTCATCGAGCGCGCCAAGCGCATCGTGGAGCTGGGCGGCGATGTCGTGGTGGTGCTCGACTCCATTACGCGTCTTGCCCGCGCCTACAACTTGGCGGCGCCCGCCTCGGGCCGCATCCTTTCGGGCGGCGTCGATTCGGCGGCCCTGTATCCTCCCAAGCGCTTCCTGGGCGCAGCCCGTAATATCGAGAACGGTGGCTCGCTCACCATCCTGGCCTCTGCCCTCATCGACACCGGTTCCAAGATGGACGAGGTCATCTTCGAGGAGTTCAAGGGTACCGGCAACATGGAGCTTAAGCTCGACCGCGACCTGGCCGACCGCCGCATCTTCCCGGCTATCGACCCCGTTGCCTCCGGTACGCGCAACGAAGACCTGTTGGTCGACGAGCAGATGCGTCCGTTTGTCTTTGGTCTGCGTCGCATTCTTGCCGGCATGAACAACACCGAGCGCGCAGCCGCGTCGTTTATCAAGGGTCTTAAGGGCACCAACACCAACCAGGAGTTCCTGGTGCGTTCGGCCAAAAAGCACAGCGACTACGAGCAGACGTTCTAGGTTGTCATCCACGCGCAGCGATAGTCATCAATGCGATAAAGGGTCGGGGCTTTGAGCCTCGGCCCTTTTCCATGTCGCCGCTCCGCGCTTATTTTTGACCATAAGACTGGCAAGCAGCAGGTTTCCCGTTTCAATCCGACATCGTCGCTTGCAATCGACAGGGCGGTTTCGCATAATAGCTTTTAAGCTTCGCGACGGAAAACGCAGATGAAACGAACCATATACCGTTGCTTTGGGGCATAGCCCCGCTTCATCTTCTCTCGCGCAGCCAACTGAATGATGCGATTTGGGTGCTGGAAGATGGGGAGAGCTCATGGCTTCTTCTGATGCAACACAACGAGCAGTCCTTGCCGGACTTTCGTGCGGGATCGGCCTTGCCGCTCCCGTGGTTATGTATGCCGCGACGCTGCCGTTTTCGTCTGTGAACGAGACGGTCGTGGCGGGTGCGGTTCCCTTCGCCGTGGGCGCGGTGGCGGGCGTGGGTATCTATGCCGCCTCGCTGGGTATCTCCGAGTATCGTGCGCAGCGTGAAGAGCGTCTGTTCCAGCCCGATGCCATGGGCGGTGCCGCCAATCTCAATCAGCATCAAAGCGAGTTCAAGACCGCCTCGATTCCAGCTCAGCAGCAGGATGCGACTCCTTACGCTGCGGCTTCTGCTTCTCAGGCTCAGGCGGAGCAGTCTACCTCGGCATTCCTTTCCGGCCTGACCGGTGCGTTCCAGCGCCGTCATGCCGATGATGGTGTCCCTACCATCGCTCGAGCCGCAGATGCTATGGACGAGGACGAGGCTTGGTCCATGATCGACAGTATGCTCGACGACGATTCGCCAGTGAGCTGCGACCCTGCACACTCGCGCGACGTCTATCAAGTCGCCATCGACGAGCTCACCAACGGCGGGCAGACCGGCTCCTTCAATCGCGACGACATCGCCGCCGCGGCACGCGCCGTGTCTGGCTCCCAGGCCGCCCCTGCGGGCAGCACGGCGGCTTTCGTGGCACTCGTCGCCAACGCGGCAGCCAATAACGCCTACAGCGCTACCTCGGCGGACGCGAACGCTTCTGCCGACAATTCGTACGTTGATGAAGCCATGGCCGCGGACGAGGAGGCCGTTGCCGCCCGCCGTGCCGCCGAAAGCTCGCTGTGGGGCGCTCCTGCCCAGCAGCAGGCGGCTGAGGCTGCGCCGTACAATGTAAACCTCGCCAGCATGCCTATCATCTCCGGTGCCGCGGATATCGATCTCGATGACCTCGATGAGCCTGCAGCCATCACCGCATCGATTGATGCCCAAGATCGCATCGACACCGGCGACCTTCCGGATGCCTCGCTCGAGGTTGATGTTCCCATGGCCGATTACTCGGGCCACGAGGACATGTGGGCCGCCGCCACCGCGATTCTGGATGAGATTGACGAGCCTGCTCCTGTTGCAGCCCCCGCTCCCGTCGCTGCCCCTCAGCCTGCTGCCCCCGCCTATGTCGGCCGTCACAGCGCTGTGTTCCCCGAGGATACTGCCCGTATCTCGCGCGAGAGCATCGAGCGGGCCGAGGCTATTGCCGCCGGCATTATGGAAAACCGTCGTCACGAGCGCGTCAATCAGATCCTCGAGGAAGAGATCGAGCGCCTGCAGTCCTCAACCGCCAAGCGTACGGGCCGTGCCTATCTGAGCGTTATCGAGGGCGGTACCGCCAGCTTCGCGCCGCTCCGCGCGGAGGCATAACTTCTGCATGGTTAAGATCAATCGAAAATGGGCGGTTGTAACCTGCCTGATGGCGCTCTTGATCTGGGGCAATTCGCTGGTTCCCGGCTCGGGGTCGGGCTCGCTGAGCCTAACGGTCATGGAAGCTATCCGCGGTTTCCTGCACAGCGTGGGACTTCCATATGAATGGGTGACCAACTTTGTTGTTCGCAAGTGCGCGCATTTTACCGAGTATATGGTGCTCGGCATCTTGGCAACGCACGCCTTTGATTTTGAGGGCCGGCGCACCTTTGACGTGCTGCTGCCCACGGCGGTGTTCCTGCTGCTGATTCCCTCGATCGACGAGACGATTCAGCTCTTTGTGCCGGGACGCGCTGGCATGATCACCGATGTGATGATCGACTGCTGTGGAGCGGCAACGGGCGTTGTGCTCCGATATCTCTTACGGTCGCTGATGTGCGCTAAAAAGGCCGCCTAGGACGTATTGTTTGGTCCTAGGCGGCCTTTTTTATTTGAGGGCTTATATGAGGCGTGGTGGCGTCGTTCCGTAGGTCGGATTTGCCGGGCGCGCCACGCCCTGTGGGTGCGTCTGCTACTGAAGCGCCTGTGCGCCCAGGGCCAGGCAGCCCATGATGCCCTGCTTGCCCTCGAGGCTGTTGTTGACAATATAGGAATCGATGTCGTTGACCTCGGGCGTGACGATATAGCCGTTGAGCATCTCGGCGCACTTTTTGCGTGCGAGCGGCACGATGGGGGTGTGGTCGGCCACGCCGCCGCCGATGATGATCTTTTGCGGTGCGTAGCACAGCGTGTAGGTCATGAGCGCCTGTGCCAGATAGCCTGCGAGCAGGTCCATGGCCTCCGGGTCATCGGCCATGTCTCCGGCGCTCTTGCCATCCCAGCGCTTTTTAACGCCAGGGCCGGCGATGAGGCCCTCGAGGCAGTTGTCATGGAAGGGGCAGGCGCTATGCTCGCCGATGGTGTCGCGCGGGTCGCGCGTGACCAGGATGTGGCCGGCCTCGGGATGCATCATGCCGTGCACGAGCTTACCGCCCGAGAGCACGCCGGCGCCCACGCCGGTGCCGATGGTCAGGTAGACCACGTCGGTGAGGCCCTGGGCGCAACCAAAGGTGACCTCGCCCAAGCAGGCAACGTTGACGTCGGTGTCGTAGCCACAGGGAATGTTGAGCTCGTTTTGGATGGTGCCCAGCAGATCAAAGTAGCGCCATGCCGTTTTGGGCGTCTCCAGGATCTTGCCGTATTGGGGCGACGCGGGGTTGACTGCGGTGGGGCCAAAGGCGCCGATGCCCAGTGCGGCGATGCCCTTGTCGGCAAACCACGCGTTGACGGCTTCGACGGTCTCCTGCGGGGTCGTGGTCGCGATCTGCTCGCGCTCCAGGACCGTACCGTCTGCATAGCCCGTGGCGCAGACCATCTTGGTGCCGCCGGCCTCGAGCGCTCCGATAAGCTGCTGTTCTGCCATAGTATTCCTCTCTCTGGGACGAGTTGCTCCGTGACTAAAGTATAGAGCTCTAAACCATTTAAGAAAGCGCTATAAAAAGAAGCCTCGCAACGCGGCGGGCGGTGCGAGGCTTCTTTGGTTGCTTTAGTTGCCGGGCCGTCCTTACCCGCGCGGCTTGATTTTATCACGTAACGACTTGAGGTTCTCCAGCGCCGCGTTAAGCGTCTCGTCTCGCTTGGCAAAGTGGAAACGAATCAGATGGTTGACGGGCTCGCGGAAGAAGCTCGAGCCGGGCACGGCGCCCACGCCCACCTTGGATGCGAGGTCCTCGCAGAATTCGAGGTCGCTGTCATAGCCAAACTCAGAGATGTCCATCATGACGTAGTAGGCGCCCTGCGGCACGTTATGCTCAAGACCGATGCTATCGAGCCCCTGGCAGAACAGGTCGCGTTTGGCGGTATAGAGGTTAAGGACCTCATCGTAATAGCTGTCGTCGAAGTTGAGGGCGGTGACAACGGCTTCCTGCAGGGGAGCGGCGGCACCCACGGTGAGAAAGTCGTGGACCTTCTTGATACGCTCGGTGATCTGGGCCGGGGCGATGGTGTAGCCCAGACGCCAGCCGGTGATGGAGTACGTCTTAGACAGCGAGCTGCAGCTGATGGTTCGCTCGAACATGCCGGGCAGCGTGGCCATATAGACGTGCTCATGGGGCGCGTAGACGATGTGCTCGTATACCTCGTCGGTGATGCAGTAGGCGTCGTACTGTTTGCAGAGGTCGGCGATAAAGGTGAGCTCCTCGCGCGTAAAGACCTTGCCACAGGGGTTGGACGGGTTGCACAGGACGATCGCCTTGGGATCGTTGTCGCGGAAGGCCGCCTCGAGCACCTCACGGTCAAAGTCGAACGCAGGCGGGTTGAGCGGCACGTAGATGGGCTCGGCACCCGAAAGGATCGTGTCGGCGCCGTAGTTCTCATAGAACGGCGAGAAGATGACGACCTTGTCTCCGGGGTTTGTGACCGTCATCATGGCGGCCATCATGGCCTCAGTTGAGCCGCAGGTGATCACGATGTTCTCATTGGGGTTGATCGGCATGCCCATAAAATGCTCCTGCTTGGCAGCAAGCGCCTCGCGCATGGCCAGGGAGCCCCAGGTGATGGAGTACTGATGGTAGAGCGGCTTGGGGTCGGTGGCGATGATGCCCAGGCTATTGAGCAGCTGCGCCGGAGGATCGAAGTCAGGGAAGCCCTGCGAGAGGTTGACGGCGCCGTACTTATTGGAGATGCGCGTCATGCGGCGGATGACCGAATCGGTAAATGTCGCCGTGCGGTTGGAGAGTTCTTTCATGCTTGTCCTTTCGAGCATTTGCAGTGGGGCAAGTTTACTCCTATGAAACCGGTGGGAAATGCTCGAAATGGATCCGAAAAACTCTTTTCAAAATTCTTGAAAATTGGGGGTTGCATCACGTGGCGTTCCTTGCAATAATAGTCGAGCGCGAAGCGCATAGGACACGGTGGGTGTAGCTCAGTTGGCTAGAGCGACGGGTTGTGGTCCCGTAGGTCGAGGGTTCGAGTCCCTTTACCCACCCCAGTTCTTGCTTCGTGTTGATATCGGGTCGTTAGCTCAGTTGGTAGAGCAGGGGACTCTTAATCCCAAGGTCCAGGGTTCGACCCCCTGACGGCCCACCAAAGCATGTTAAAGCGACTGGCTTCGGCTGGTCGCTTTTTTGTTGACCTCGCATGGGGTCGAACCCGAAAGGGCGCGGAGCCGCGAAGTCTGCACCGTGATTCCCTTAGGGAAAACACGGCAAAAGCCCCGTAAGCGTGTTCTCCTTAAGGGAATCATGCTTACGGGGCTCGATGCATGTTGAGAAATTGTGATCAAACTCAAAGTGAGAATCGACTTAGTCCGCTCGATAGTGCGATCCGAGGCTTTCGGTTCGCTTGCGCATGGCTTTGACCATTTCCTGTGCTAGTTGAATCTGCGATTGCAGGCGGGCGAGGGCTGCGATTTCGCTGTCCTGAGCTATCTGTGTGCTCAAGGTCGTTGCCTCCGTCTTCAAGCCCTCAAGCTCGTGTAGTGCCTTGGATAGGCCCCCTTCGGTGCGGTTGATCATGCAATAGGTGCTCATCGTGTGCTTAAGGCTGCGTGTCAAGCGTTCGGCGACTGTTGTGGCAATGCCGTACTGGGGGAGGGCGATATCCGCCTTCGGGGCCTCCTCAGGTGTATTCTGTGCTGCCTGGGCTGCCGATGCGCCCGCGATGCGCCCAAACACTATGCCGTTGGCGCTTGACAAGCCACCAATGCGGTCGGCGCCGTGCATGCCGCCTGTCGCCTCGCCGCAAGCGTAGAGGCCCTCAACGCCCGTATACGCGCTCTTGTCGATTTTGATACCGCCGTTGGCGGCGTGGGCATACATCGCCACGCGCATCTCCTCGGTCGGCGCGATGCCGTACTCGTCTTGCAGCCAGGTGGCAAAGGTCTGTACAAACTCGGGGACGTCCTCGCGGGGGAAATCGTAGTGGAGCGCCAGACCTTCGGTACCCGCTTGATCGATGGCAAGATCGATGGCGCGGGAGGCCAAGCGTGACGTGAAGGGGCCATATCCGGAGCGCTGTTCAAGCAGATCGTCCAGCTTGTCGTCGGCGATATCGACCGGCTGGTCGAACTTGACGTAGCGCCAGGTCTTCTCGTTAAAGACAAGGTTGCGTTTGGGCTCGATGAAGCCCGGCATCATCTGCATGAACTCTATATTAGTGAGCGTTGCGCCGTGTGCCAGCGCGATGGCCTGCGAGGAGCTGAGCACGTCGGCTGAAGTGAGGCTTCGCTCGAACAGGCCACCCGTGCCGCCCGCAGCGATGATGGTGGCCTTGGCTGCCATAGGTACGAGATGCTTGTTTGTGCGGTCGTAGAGCGTGGCGCCGACAATCTTTCCGGGCGTGTCCTCAATAAGGTCGATAAGCTCGTGGCGGGGAAGCAGGCGAATGCCGAGAGACTCGATCTGGGCCGCACACGCGTCCTCAAGGGGCTTGCGAGTGAGGCCGCGCCATTTGCGTGTCTTATGGTCAAAGCAGGGGATAAATTGCTTTTGCTGGGCGCTCTCGGCACTTTGCGGACGTTGGAGTTCAACACCCAGCTCCCGTTCGAGCCATGTAATTGCCCGGGGAATGCCGTGGATGAACGTCTGGACGAGCTCGGGGTCGGCAACGCCGCCGCCGACGGTCTGGATGGTATCGATGAGGTCCTGTTCGTCGTCTTCGTCGACGGGGCCAATAAGGCCGAGCCCCCAGGTTCCCAGGAAAAAGCTCGATCCGCTCATGGTCTTGCCGGCGCTTGCCACAGCGACGGTTGCACCCGTGCGTGCCGCTTCTATGGCGGCACAAAGGCCCGCAATGCCAGATCCAATTACCAGTACATCAGTCGATTCCATCGGATTCCTTTCTCGTCCGGCGCATTGTCGCACGGGTGATCGGCAAAGGTGTCGCAAAGATTGGATAAATCGGTAAAGGGCGAATATGGCAGGTGGACGTTAGGGGTATTTTGGCAATCCGTCTCACTCCACCTCGGAGCTCATCTCAACTGATATATCGAATCGTTTTGGATTTTCATGGCAGAGTAGTTAATTTGGGACGGGGTTCTTTTAGCTACCCTGTGCCTCGGGTCGATTCGCTCGCCACGAAATGGGCCTATCTACTACGTTTGGGCGGTCACCCCCAACCATACCGAGAATCACAAAATCAAACCCGCAGGTAGACGGATTATTGATTTTCCCAAAACCTGGCTATGGTCGAGCCATGCGGGCCAAACGTAGTAGATGAGCCGTTTTCGTGGCGCGACCCAAACCGATTGACAGCTTTGGGACAAAAAAGAGCCGCTACCCGGGTGGATAGCGGCTCCAAAGCTCAACTATATGAGCATCGCGCAAGCGCGATTAGGCCTTGAGGGCCTCCTCGACGGCGACAGCGCAGGCGACGGTGGCACCGACCATGGGGTTGTTACCCATGCCGATGAGACCCATCATGTCGACGTGCGCAGGCACGGAGGAGGAACCGGCGAACTGGGCGTCGGAGTGCATACGGCCCATGGTGTCGGTCATGCCGTAAGAGGCAGGGCCGGCGCCCATGTTATCCGGGTGCAGGGTACGGCCAGTGCCGCCACCAGAAGCGACGGAGAAGTACTTCTTGCCAGCCTCGAGGCGCTCCTTCTTGTAGGTGCCAGCGACGGGGTGCTGGAAGCGCGTGGGGTTGGTGGAGTTACCGGTGATCGAGATGTCGACGTTCTCGTGCCACATGATGGCAACGCCCTCGCGGACGTCGTCGGCGCCGTAGCAGTTGACGGCGGCGCGGGGACCATCGGAGTAGGGGATGGTCTCGACGACCTTGAGCTCGCCCGTGAAGTAGTCGAACTGGGTCTTTACGTAGGTGAAGCCGTTGATGCGGGCGATGATCTGAGCAGCGTCCTTGCCCAGACCGTTAAGGATAACGCGCAGCGGCTTCTTACGAGCCTTGTTGGCGTTCAGAGCCAGGCCGATAGCGCCCTCAGCGGCAGCGAAGGACTCGTGGCCGGCCAGGAAGGCGAAGCACTCGGTGTCGTCGGAGAGCAGCATAGCGCCCAGGTTGCCGTGGCCCAGACCGACCTTGCGGTCCTCAGCGACGGAGCCGGGAACGGTGAAGGCCTGGATGCCCTCGCCGATGATGGCAGCAGCCTCAGAAGCGGACTTGGCGCCACGCTTGACAGCGAGAGCGCAGCCGAGGGTGTATGCCCACTCAGCGTTCTGGAAGGCGATGGACTGGGTGTTGTTGACGATCTCACGCGGGTTGAAGCCCTTGTCGGTGCAGATCTGCAGAGCTTCCTCGAGGGAGGCGATGCCGTTGTCGGCGAGGCACTTGTTGATCTTGTCAGCGCGGCGCTCGTAACCTTCGAACGTAACAGTCATAGTTATTTCCCTCCCTTTCTACTCGTGAACCGGGAACACGCTGGCGACGGAGTGAGTCTCCTCGTCGGTGCGCGGGTCGATGTACTTGGCAGCGTTCTCCCACTGACCATAGTGGCCCATAGCGCCAGCGATGGCCTCCTCGGGGGTCTTGCCGGCCTTGACGGCGTCGGTGAACTTACCGAGGTTCAGGAACTCGAACGCGATGATCTCGTTCTTGTCGTTGAGAGCCATGCGGGTGACGTAGCCCTGGGCGAGCTCGAGGTAACGAGCGCCCTTGGCCTTGGTGCCGAACATGGTGCCGACCTGGGAGCGAAGGCCCTTGCCGAGGTCGTCGAGGGAGGCGCCCACGGGCAGGCCGCCCTCGGAGAACGCGGTCTGGCTGCGGCCGTAAACGATCTGCAGGAAAATCTCGCGCATAGCAACGTTGATGGCGTCGCAGACGAGGTCGGTGTTGAGGGCCTCGAGGATGGTCTTACCGGGAAGGATCTCGGAAGCCATGGCGGCAGAGTGGGTCATGCCCGAGCAGCCGATGGTCTCAACGAGGGCCTCCTCGATGATGCCGTCCTTGACGTTCAGCGTGAGCTTGCAGGCGCCCTGCTGAGGTGCGCACCAACCCACACCGTGCGTAAGACCGGAGATGTCGGAAATCTCCTTAGCCTGGACCCACTTGCCCTCCTCGGGGATGGGTGCGGGGCCGTGGTATGCACCCTTGGCAACGGGGCACATGTTCTCCACTTCCTGTGAGTACTGCATGCCTCTCCTCTCTATCGTGTTGGCGTCCCGTTTGGGGGTCGTGGCTGGCGATTGCCGGGCGACCCTTCGAAAGGGACATGACATGCAGCCCCTATAATACCGCGAAATGCACGGAATATTCGGCGAACGGCTCAGTTTTCGCATCGAGAAGTCCTGAAGTTTTAATTGAAACGGTTTAACTCTATGTTCTGTGGTCGTGAACTTCCGTAGAGGGGGTCCGTCTTGGGCAAGCTATTGGTCAGCTCTTGTAAGCATTGCGGGGGTTGACCTGTTGCAACGATGCCGTTCGCCGCCTGATTACTGCCTTTGGCCGCGCGAGTGTATTGTTTTGCGTGAATGTTTTGATGGCACGCTTCAATCGTGCTGTATTGGATGGCAAGCAGATCCCGGCGAAGGGAGCGCCATGCAGCGCGTTTGGAGAACGGTTACCGGCTTTTACCATGTCTGTGCCCGCGGTACGGGCAAGCAGCTCATCTTTGAGGGCGATGAAGACCGGTGGGAGTTCTTGGAGCTGATGCGTGAGTGCTGCCGCAAGGCGGGCGTGACGGTTATCGCCTGGTGCCTTATGGGCAATCACGTGCGTCTGGTGCTTGCAGATTACGAGGACGCGATGAGCGCGGCGATGCACCGGCTGCTTTTGACGTACGCGCGGCGGTTCAATAAACGCACGGGGCGCACAGGGCATCTGTTCCAGAACCGTTTTGACCGGCGCTCGCTCGATACCGACTGGCAGGTGATGGAGGCTATTCGCTCCGTTCACGCCGATCCGCAGGAGGCGGGCATGAGCCTAATCGAGCGTTACCCATGGAGCAGCTTTGCGGAGCATCTGCGCGCTTACGACAGTGATGCGGCAGATGCCGCGAGGGGATTTTCTGATCCTTCTTGCGTGCTTGAACTTTTTGGTTCTGCCGAGGGCTTTATTGCCTATTCGCTTTCGACGCCCGACGGTAGCGAGCCGGCGCTGTGCGATATGAAAGAGACAGAGTGGGAACGCCACGCCTTTGCCGACAAGATGGCGAAGAGCCTCGGGGTTCCGCTCCACGGGGTTAAAGCCGCGCCGTCGGCGCAGCGCAACATCGTCATTCTTGGATTGCACGATGCCGGTTTTACGGTGCGTCAGATTGAGCGATATACGGGGATTGGCAAAAGTACCGTTTCTCGTATCGTGCGTGCCTGTGCACGAACGGCGGTGCAGACTGGCCGAAACGTGGCGTAGGACTGCCTGTGCACCGCAGCTGGGGTCGCCCATATGCCACAACCATTGTTCTAAAAGCTTGGTACGGTAACTGCACTTCTTAATATGCATAGAACAATCGTCATCTTGCATAAAATAACAGCTCAGTCCGGGTTTGCCCGTGCCTACCCCCGTCTGCGCCGTGCAAAAAACGGAGTTTTCAGCATCGTGGTGCTGTCGGCACTGCCGCAATCTTGCAACATACAGGTTCCGAAGCTATTTATGCCTTCCGATGCGCCTCCGAAGCGCATGTATGTGATCCCTGAGACCGCGATGCTTGTTCTAAAACACAATATATATGCGCCTAAAGACGTTGATTAACGCTTTCGATGCGTATACACACAGCTTGGCGTGCTGAATACTCGCAAATATGCACGCCGCTCCCTATGGGACCCGTCTGCGGCAGGCGCGAAGCGAGTCGGAGCTTCGCAGAACGGGGCTTGGCGCATTGCTTGGCGGGCCCGGGGCCCTGCCGCAGGCCTTTGGTGCTGTGGAAAACGCCCGTGCTCGCGTCTGGCTGTGTGGCAAATGTCAGACGGGGCGCCGGACGCGCGGACTTTGTGCGTTCGCGCTCATTAGGTAAAAACAGAGCCGCCCGTATCGGGCGGCTCGGCAATCAAAAACCTTGGATTCGGGGCATAAACTACTGGTTTGTTTGCCCCTCGAGCATGCCGTCGAGGGTGCGCCAGGCGAGCTCGGCGCACTTGACGCGGGCGGGCATGTGCGAGATGTCCTGGAGCTGGGCGGCTTCGTCCAGGTCTTCCAGGTCCTCCTCGGAGAGCTGCTCGCCGCGGATCATGGCGAGGAAGAGCTCTGCCAGGCGGTGAGCTTCCTCGACGGTCTCGCCGGTGATGAGGTCGGCCATGATGTCGGCACTGGCCTGACTGATGGCGCAGCCGTGGCCGGTAAAGGAGGCCTCCTCGATCACGCCGTTCTCGACGCGCAGCTGCAGGGTGAGCTCGTCGCCGCAGCTGGGGTTGATGCCGTCGTGCTCGTGCGTGGGAGCATCCATCTCGTACTTATAGTCGGGGTGCGAGTTGTGCTCCATAAATGTGGTGGAGGTGTACAGATTACCCATTGAACGTGCTCCAAACGTGATGCAGGCCGGCGATGAACTTGTCGATGTCGGCCTTGTCGTTGTAGAAGGCCACGCTGGCGCGGCAGCAGGCAAGGTTCTCGACGCCCAGCCAGGTAAGCAGCGGCTGCGCGCAGTGGTGGCCGGCGCGGATGCAGACGCCGTCCATGTCCATGATGCTCGCGACGTCGTGCGGGTGGATGCCCTTGACGTTAAAGCTCACAACGCCGTGGTGGTTGTCCCAATAGATGGAGCCGATGATCTGGACAAAGTCGAGCTGCATGAGTTCGCCCATCAGGTAGTGGACGAGTGCCTGCTCGCGGGCCTGGATGTTCTCGTAACCCACGGTGTTGACCAGGTAGTCGAGTGCCGCACCCGTGGCGAATATGCCGGCGGCGTCCTGCGTGCCGGCCTCGAACTTCTCGGGGACGGGCGCCCAGACGGCGTCCTGCTCGGTGACCGAATCGATCATCTCGCCGCCGGTGAGCATGGGCGGCATGGCGTTGAGCAGGTCCATCTTGCCCCACAGCACGCCGATGCCCATGGGGCCCATGGCCTTGTGCGCGCTAAAGGCAAAGAAGTCGGCGCCCAGGTCGGCCACATCGACCGGCATGTGCGGCAGCGACTGCGCACCGTCGACGACCAGGTAGCCGCCGTACTTGTGCACGAGTTTGCCGAGGTTCTTGACCGGGTTCTCGACGCCCAGCACGTTAGAAACCTGACCCACGGCCAGAATTTTGGTCTTGGGACCCACCTTGGCAAGAACCTCCTCGGTGGTGAGCTGGCCGGTCTTGGTGGGGTAGAGGTAGACGAGCTTGGCGCCGGTCTTGCGGCAGACCTGCTGCCACGGAATCAGGTTGGAGTGGTGCTCCATGATGGTGATGACGACCTCGTCGCCCGGTTTGAGCACTGTGGGCGCAAAGCTCTTGGCGACCAGGTTGAGCGACTCGCTCGTGTTGCGGGTGAAGACGACCTCGTTGGCCTGTGAGGCGCCGATGAGGTCGGCGATCTGCTGGCGGACCTTCGCGATGGCGTCGGTTGCCTCGACGGACAGCGAGTACAGGCCGCGCAGGGGGTTGGCGTTCATGCGCTGGTAGAAGTCGCGTTCGGCGTCAAGCACGCAGGCGGGGCGCTGCGCGGTGGCGGCGCTATCGAGGAAGGCGATCTCGGGGTGCTGCTGGAAAAGCGGGAATTGCGCCTTGTAGGGATTGGTCTCGATGTCGACGGTAGGCCAGCCGCGCGAGGCCTCGTCGCTGGCGTCGAGCTCCATAGGCTCCGGTGCGGTACAGGTGTCGCATTTAACGTGCTCGGTGTCGATCATGCGAGCTCCTCTTCAAAGTTGTCGATCAGGTTGTTGCCCAGGCGGACGATGCCGGCGCGGGTGCGCTCGTCGGTGGCGGAAAGCGCGGCGTCCTCCAGCTTGGCGCGGATGAACAGGTCCTCGGCGGCGTTTTGGTCAAGACCGCGGCAGGCGAGGTAGAACAGCTGCTCGTCGCGGACGTGACCGATGGTGGCGCCGTGGTTGCCGGCGACGTCGTCCTCGTCGCAGAGAATGACGGGAATGGTCTTGTTGTCGACGCCCTTGTTGGCCAAGAGCACCGTCTCGCGTTCGGTGCCGACGGCACCCTTGCAGCCGTGCACGAGGTCGATGGTGCCACGGTAGACCTTCTTGGACGTGCCGGTCAGCACGCCGTTGGCGTCGATCTCGCACTCGGTCTTGCGACCGCGGTGGCGCAGCTCGTAGTTAAAGTCGCGCACCTGCTCACGGGCGCCAAGGTAGTCAGTATCGATGGTGACCTTGGCGGTATCGCCCAGCAGGTCGCCGGCAAGGCCGGTGGCGCTGGCGCCGGCACCCAGGACGGTGTGTTGCACGTTGACGCGCGCGCCCTCGTCCAGGAACAGGCCGGTATCGTCGAGTGCGATCCAGCTATCGTCGAGCGTCTGCGTGCAGGCCACGTTGACGGTGGCGTACTCGTGGGCGCACACGCGCAGCACGGATCCCACGACGCCCTCGCCGGCAACGGGGGAGTCCAGGGCGATCTGCAGGTCGAGCGTTGCCTGCGGACGGACGACGACGTCGATGGCGGCGATGGCCGCGGCGGCATCGACACCGCTCACACGCACGGTAACCGTGGCGTGCTTGTATGCGGGCACATCGATGACGATGCGCTTGGTAGCGTGCTCGGCCAAGTAGGTGTAGGTAGCCTCGCCCATGCCAGTCTCGAAGGCCTCGGCAGGGGAGAGCTCCTCCTCGAGCTTGATGGCGCCGGCCTGGTAGATGGAGGTGGCGGGCACGTCGAGCTCGGTCTCGGGCGTGATGCGGGCGCGGTCGGCGGCATCGCCGGGGGCGGAGGCGCGGCGCTCGGGGAAGCGCTCGGCCATGGCTTCCATGGCGGCTTCGAACGCGTCTGCCACGCCAGTAAACTGCTCGTCCAAGCCCTCGACCTCAACGGCCTCGGTGGGAGCGGCGGCAAGCTCGTCAGAGAGCTCGAGCTTGGTCTGGTTCATCTTGAGCCAACCCCAAGTGGCAGCCGGCATCGCATTGACCTGCTCAAGGGTGGTAGCAGCGGTGTTAGTGGTCTGTTCCATTATCCGATCGCTCCTTCCATCTCGAGCTTGATCAGGTTGTTCATCTCGACGGCGTACTCAAGTGGTAGCTCCTTGGAGACCGGGTTGGCAAAGCCGTTGACGATCATGGTGCGAGCCTCTTCCTCCGGGATACCGCGGCTCATCAGGTAGAACACCTTGTCGTCGCCGATACGTCCGATGGTGGCCTCGTGGCCGATGTCGACGTTCTTGGCGCGGATGTCCATGGCCGGGATGGTGTCGGAGCGGCTCTGGTCGTCGAGCATCAGTGACTGGCAGCTCACGGTTGCCTTGGAGCCCTCGGCCTTGGGCGTGGCAACGATAGAGCTGCGGAACGTCTGGATGCCGCCGCTCTTGGAGATGCCCTTGGTCTCGACGGTTGCCGAGGTCTCGGGCGCGTTGAGCACGACCTTGCAGCCGGTGTCGAGGTTCTGCCCGGCGCCGGCAAAGGTGATGCCGGTAAAGCTCGAGCGGGCGCGACGGCCGTTGAGCACGCTCATGGGGTAGAGGTAGCCCACGTGGCTACCGAAGGAGCCGCTGATCCACTCGATGTCGCCGTCCTCGTCCACGCGCGCACGCTTGGTGTTGAGGTTGTACATGTTCTTGGACCAGTTCTCGATGGTCGAGTAGCGCAGGTGCGCACGCTTGCCCACAAAGAGCTCGACGGCGCCGGCGTGGAGGTTGGCTACGTTGTACTTGGGCGCGGAGCAACCCTCGATAAAGTGCAGGTCGGCGTCGTCCTCGACGATGATGAGCGTGTGCTCAAACTGGCCGGCGCCCTTGGCGTTAAGGCGGAAGTAGCTCTGCAGCGGGAAGTCGAGCTTGGTGCCCTTGGGCACATAGACAAACGAGCCGCCCGACCACACGGCGCCGTGCAGGGCCGCAAACTTGTGGTCGGTGGGCGGGATGAGCGTCATAAACTTCTCGTGGATGAGCGGTTCCCACTGCGGGTCGTGCAGGGCCTCCTCGATGCCGGAGTAGACGATGCCCATCTTAGACGCGGTGTCCTGCATGTTGTGGTAGACGAGCTCGGAGTCGTACTGCGCGCCGACGCCTGCCAGATAGCTGCGCTCGGCCTCGGGGATGCCCAGGCGCTCAAAGGTGCTCTTGATGTCGTCGGGCACCGACTCCCAGTCGTGCTTTTGGTCGGTGTTGGGCTTGACATAGGTGACGATGTTATCCATGTCCAGGCCCTCGATGGAGGGGCCCCACGTCGGGTCGGGAAAACGATTAAAGATCTCGAGGGACTTTAAGCGCAGGTCGAGCATCCACTGCGGCTCGTCCTTCTTGGCGCTGATCTCGCGCACGATGTCGGGCGTGATGCCGGCGTCGAGGCGCTCGAATCCCTCCTCGTCATAGGTGAAGTCGTAGAGGCTGCGGTCGATGTCCGCGACCTCGGTGCGGTTCTTGGTCATTGCGTCGCCCCTTTACGCCTGCTGCTCGGCAGCGGCGGCCTCGGCCTGGGCGCGCTGCTCGGCGGCCTCGCGCTCGAAGGTCTCAAAACCATTCTTGTCGATCCAGGGGATGAGCGAGGCATCGTCCTCGCGCACGATGTGGCCCTTGACCATAACGTGGACGCGGTCGACATCCAGGTGCTCCAAGATGCGCGTGTTGTGCGTGATGATGAGCATGGAGCCGTCGCAGCTCTTGCGGTACGCGTCCATGCCGTGGCTGACGGTGGACAGGGCGTCGACGTCCAGGCCTGAGTCGGTCTCGTCCAGGATGGCGAGTTTGGGCTGCAGCAGCAGAAGCTGGAGCATCTCGACCTTCTTCTTCTCGCCGCCCGAGAAGCCTACGCCCAACTCGCGGTTGAGGTAGGCGGTATCCATGTTGAGCTCGGCCGCGAGCTCCTTGACGCGACGGCGGAATTCCTTGCCCTTCATCTCCAGGCCGGGACGGCCGGCGATGCTGGCACGCAAAAAGCTCGACAGCGGCACGCCTGGGATCTCGACCGGGGCCTGGAAGCTCAGGAACAGGCCGGCGCGCGAACGCTTGTCGGTGGTGAGCTCGGTGATGTCCTGGCCGTCAAAGACGATACGGCCGTCGTTGACCGTGTAGACGGGGTCGCCCATGACCAGGTGGCCGAGGGTGGACTTGCCGGCGCCGTTGGGTCCCATCAGCACATGGGTCTCGCCGGCGGCGACGTTGAGGTTGACGTTGTGGAGGATGGTCTTCTCGTCCACGGAGGCGGTAAGACCTTCGATGGAAAGCAGCGGATTTGCGCTCATGCTGTCCCTCTCTGTATATGGTGTACTCATAGGTGTACTAAACCCTAGGAATCTTCTCGGAATAAAGTTACTATGGGTTCGGCGTTAGTCAAGGGAAAACCCGACTAATCCACTCGACTTTTCAAATTCTGGGACAAAATAACCTGTTGTGTTTGTCCCATTTACTTAAGATTTGGGACAAACAAACCTGGTTATGTTGTCCCAGATGCGATGGGAGGGTAGGTATGCTCATTTCTTCCAAGGGCCGCTATGCCCTCCGGCTGATGATCTATATCGCGGCGCTGGGCGACGCCGAGGGCAAGATTGCCCTGCGCGAGGTTGCCGACCGCGAGCATATCTCACAAAAGTATCTGGAGCAGCTGGTTCGTCCGCTTATGAAGGCGGGCCTGCTTAAGAGCGTGCGCGGCAAGGGCGGCGGCTACATGATGGCCAAGGACCCGGCCGAGGTGCGTGCCGGCGACATCCTGCGCGCCGTCGAGGGCAGCACGGCTCCAGTGGCGTGCGATGGCATCGACAACAGCTGCACTCGCAGCGATCTTTGCTCGACCGTCAAGTTCTGGCGCGGCCTGGACGACGTGATCGAAAAGTACGTCGACGGCGTGACGTTGGCCGACCTGGCCGCCGTCCCCGAAATCAACTTTGACATTAAGCTGTAGGGCTGCAAATGGCATCTCTCGACAAGGTGTATAAGCAAATTGAAGTTTTTGCTCGGGAGTGTGACGCCGAGAAGGTTGTGCTGTTTGGCTCCCGCGCTCGAGGTGACAACTTGCCTAAGAGCGATATTGACATCGCAGTAGCAGGTTGCCGGGATTTCGGCCGGTTGTCATATTTGATCGAGGAGCGTCTTGATACTCTTTTAGATGTAGATGTCGTCAATCTCGATGAGCCCTTATCGCAGCAATTGCTCGATGAAATTGCCAGGGATGGTGTGATTCTGTATGAAAAAATATGAGAACTTTGCCAGCGCCTTGGCGAATCTTGAGGATGCGCCCAATCAGGATCTCAACAATGATTTTGTTCAGAGTGGATTGATTAATAAGTTCAATCTTCAATTTGAACTGAGCTGGAAGCTCCTTAAGCGTCTGCTCGAGTATGAAGGCGCCACGCTTGCCGCGTCGGGGTCTCCTCGTGCCATCTTGAAGGAGTCGTACCGATTCTACGACTTTATTGATGAGGCGGCCTGGCTAGATATGCTCAGAGACCGCAATACGAACGTCCATATCTACGACAACAAGCTCGCTCAAGACTTGATTCAGCGCATCTTGAACGTCTATATCCCCGCTTTCTGTCAGTTGAGGGACGGGCTGATGGAGCGATACGGCGAGCTTCTGATGGCGCCCGACGACCAGTTTGTTTAATTCCTTAAGATTTCGCGGAGGGTTGTTGCCGTTTACCGAGGGGTTGTTGTGCAACAACGGGCGAGCTGCAATACTTATTTCTATCTTTGCAAACTGCACTTTAACTATACCAATGCAGGGAGGATCTTATGCAGCCCAAGCATTCCGCGATTGTCGCGGGCCTGACGCTGGCGCTTTCGTTTGGCGCCATTTCCGCGCCGGCACCCGCTGCTGCCGAGGAGCCCACGCCGGGCGTTGCCTCGGATGCCACCGATATCGATAAGGGTCTCTACACCCAGCAGTCTTTCTCGGGCGTACTGAGGTCGGTCCAGGGCGTTTCGTTTGTCAACGTGACTCCCGAGATGAAGTACTTTACCAAGTACGAGAGCCATGGCAACTACAACCAGGGCTTTTCGTACGGTGACGGCTATAACGCGCTGGGTTATTACCAGTTCGACCGTCGTTGGTCGCTCATTCCGTTTATGAAGCAGGCCTACAACTACAACCCCGAAAAATACAGCATGCTCAAGGATGCGATTGATCGCGGCAGCGAGATTTCCAACACGAGTAATGTCATGTACGAGAACGGCCAGCTCACCGAGCTGGGCCATATCGCGCAGGATGCCTTCCAAGGTGCGTACAACACCGATCCTGTTGAGTTCTCAGCACTTCAAGATGCGTATGCGTACAACTCGTACTATGCGGTGACCGAGGCGTGGCTCAAGAGCGGCCTGGGTATTGATATTTCGGGCCGCGCCGATTGCGTCAAGGGCATGGTGTGGAGCATTACCAACATGTGCGGCACCGGTGGCTGCAGGGACTTTTTCCGCTGGGCGAATCTTTCCAATGATATGTCCGACCGCGAGTTTGTGACGGCGCTCTCCAACAGCGTGGTCAATAACGTGGCGACCAAGTATTCGAGCCAGCCCCAGTATCATGAGGGCTGGAAGAATCGTTATAAGAATGAGCTGAAGGACTGCTTGGCTTATATCGCCGAGGACGAGGCAGCCGCTGCGACGCCCGTGCAGCCCGAGCCCACACCGGCGCCCTCGCCGACACCTGATTCGAATGACGACTCGAGTGACGATCCCAACGATGACAGGATGGATACGCCCTCGACCGATGCTGACGGTAATGGCTCGGCTGGTGGCACTACCAACGACGGCTCTACCTCGAACGGCTCCAATTCGAACGGCTCTGCTGCGGGCGATTCGTCTTCAAGCTCTGCCGGCAATACGGACAGCGACGCTTCTGGTTCGACCGGCGCTGACACCTCTAACTCATCTACCGGCTCGAGCGATTCGTCCGTTGACACCGGCTCTAACAACGGCTCCGGCTCTGACGCAACCCCTGATTCCGATGCTTCCAAGGACGACTCGAATAAGGCGCCGGACGCTCCCGTTGCTTCGCCGGACAAGAAGCCTTCTTTCTCCGAGCAGCTTGGTTCTACGCTGGGCTCTTCGCTGATGGCTGGCGTCAATAATGGTTCGACTCAGAACAAGGACAACTCTGATCAGGCTTCCACGGAAAAGACCGAAGCCGTAAAGGGCGACTCCAAGGATAAGGCTTCCGAGAAGGTTGAATCCGATAAGGGTTCTAGCTCTGATGAGAAGGACGACAAGTCCGCTCAGAAGAAGGACGAGGACAAGAAGTCTGAATCTGAGGAGAAGGACAAGAACAAGGACAAGACCGAGGACGGAAAGCAGCAGGGCGAGGACAGCAGTAAGGGCAACACCGACAACCAGAACCAAGAGCAAAATGACTCCAAGACGGTGACCACTACAACCACCACTACAACGACTAAGACTTCGGGCGGTAACATGCCCAAGACGGGCGACCTTATCGTTATGGCGAGCCTTGCCAGCGCGAGCTTGGCCACGCTGGGCGCTACGTCTATCGTAAGTGGTAAGTATAAGCTCGATCAGCAGAAGAAGGCTTCTGGGGAGGACGACTCGGGGGAGTAGGCTCTTAGTTGCCAGATAACTAAATAGTCGGGACGGGGTCCGGTGCGAATGTATCGGGCCCCGTTTTGTTGTGCAACGATTAATTGTGCCCCCTCACACCTCTTGTTACTACCGTTGCCCGATATGTTTGCGCGGCGACATCGGTACATGCGATGCGGTCATTACAATTGGCATCGTGCTGCGATTTAGGGGGAACGTTTTGGTGTCTGAACAGGCAAATGTTGATTGTGCTGCTGGCTTTGGCGTGCGTTTGATCGGCTGTGCCGACGATGCGGCTTTGCCCATTGGCATGCACGACTATGCGGAGGCTCTTGGTTGCTGCACGCTGGTCGACAAGACCATGTTTATTGCCGATGCGTTGGACTGCGACGCGTCCGTTGTGGTGTGCTGTCGACCCGAGGGTTTTGGCAAAAGCATGAACTTGTCGATGCTCAGGGCTTTTCTGGAGCGTCCAGCGGTTGGTCGCGCTGATCAGCGTTTGTTTGCCAATGCTCAGATTTGGGATGCAGACGGTGGGCGCTATCGGGATGAGTATGCTTGCTATCCGGTGATATCGCTGGACTTTTCTGGCGCTGCGAGGCGTGGTGCCGCTATTGCCGACGTCGTGCGCGATGCCCTTTCGGGCGAGTGCGCTCGCTTGTTGGCGCTCTTGGAGGCTCCTGATTTAGCTCGAGATAAGGTGCGTCACATCGAACGCGTCGCGCGTGGCGTGGCGAGCGCGGACGAGGTTGACTCGGTGCTCGGTGTGCTCATTGAGCTGCTGGAGATGGCCTGCGATGAGCAGGTTGTATTGCTCGTTGATGGGTACGATGCGGCGTGGTCTCGCCGTGCGAGCGCGAGGGACGCTTCCGACGCCGATCCGGCAGGGCTATTCGATCGCGTGCTGTTCGACGCCATTGCCACTGCGCGCGATTCGTTGCGGCTGACGTGTCTGATGGGGGAGCGTCCCGGCCCTGCCGAAGCGGCGCTTCCTTTGCATGGCTGCTCGTATTGTCTGACGACGCCGCTTTCGACGTGGTGTGACCGTTGGTTCGGCTTTTCGGATGCCGAGGTCCGGGCTCTGTTGAATCATGCTGGGCGCGAGGAATACCTTGATGATGCGCGTGAATGGCTCGAGGGATATCGGTTTGGTAGGGCCTGTTGCTCGAGTCCAGCGCGTGTGATCGGTTTTCTGGACCGAGGCTGCACGGCGCCTGTGCGCGCCGATCTGTATGGGTATGCGGATTGCCTGAGTAGGGTAGTTGCCGGGTGGAATCTCGACCGCCTTTCGGTCTTGTTTGATTTGCTCGAGGCCTATGGGTGTGCTGAGGTCCCGCTTTGTTTGGGCACTGCAGAGCCAGATGTCTCGCCTGACGATGGCATGTGGACAGCGCTGTATCTGTCCGGTTTTCTCACGACGGATATGACTGAGGAGCCAGAGCATGGCGATCGGCTCCGTGCTTTGCGATTGCCCAATAACGAGCTTCGCCAGGCCTTGCGTCTAGTGATTGTTGAGTGGTTTGAGTGCGCTGCCGAAGACATTCGAGACGTCGATGCGTTTCGCGACGGGCTGTGCCGTGGGAACGAGGATACGGTGAGGCGGGCGCTAAGCCGCATCCTGGGGGATGCGGGAATCGGTGAGACCGACCCAGATAAGCCGCTACCATATCATCTGCTCTTGCAGGGACTCTGCTTTGGCTTGCCGGGCTATGCCAATCCTGCCTCGAGGCGAAAGTGTGGCGCGGGTCGCTGGGACATCCAGGTTTTCCCTACGGGTGCTGTGTTCGACGTAGCAGACACGATTGGCATGCTGGACGAGCGCCCACTGATAACGATTAACTTGATGTATGACCCCGATGTGGATGCGCTAGGGTTGGAATTGCTGGCCGTGCAGTCGCTACTCGACATAGAGCGCGACGGCATCGACAAAATCCGTGTGCCGCGCCCCGGCGTGGGTCGCATGCGCTGGGGGTTCGGTTTTGATGGGCAGCATGTGGCTACGGTGTGCCAGCTGCTTTAAGCGCCGAGGTGTTTCCGGCTTCCGTTACTCGGTGTCCTTCATGGGCGGCATGGGCTTCCAGTTGGGATCCTTAACGATCTTGCGGGCGTCCTTCATGCCACGGCGCAGCGCCGGAATGCCGGTCTTAAAGCACTTGTCAACGGCGGCCAGGCGAATGAACTCCTTGCAGAAGGTCGCGGCGTTGCCCAGACGGAACAGCACGGGGTGATAGTCGCCGTAAATCTGCATGTAGCGGGCCAGATAACCGCGGTTGCGCATGATGTAGTAGCGGTTGGTGTCGCTCGTAGAGTTGAGCTGGCGCTTGCCGGCGATATCCCAGTTGGAGACGGCGCGGGCACGCTTGAGCACCACGTCGGCGACCACGGCGGCGGGGAAGTGCTGGCTGGCTACGTAGCCGTAGCAGGCATCGTCGCCGTAGATAAAGAAGCGCGCGTCGGGCAGGCCAATCTTGTCGACCACGCGGCGCGAGAACATGCCGCCCTCAAAGCACAGCTGGTTCATGGCGCGATAGCCCTCGGGGCCTAAATCCCACTTGGCGACGGGGTTGGGAATGCCGAGCGAAAGGATGAGCTGGTACTGCCAAAAGAAGGCGCCGCCGTCAAAGTCCAGGCGCGAACCCTGGATGACGTCGTAGCGGTCGGTCCACTTGGCCAAGCGCTCGATGCCTTCGGGGATGACGAGCACGTCGTCGTCCATGACCCAGAACCACTGGGCGCCCAGGTCGTAGGCGCATTTGGTGCCGGCGGAGAAGCCGCCCGCACCGCCGCCGTTTTCGAGCTGCGGGGCGTAGATGACACGGTCGGTGCCGCCCTGCGCGTCGGGCTGCTCGGTGTCGATGCCCCACAGGTTGGCCAGGCGCTCGTTGAATGCGGCGCACATGGCCTCGGTCTCGCGTGAATTCTCGTTATCGACAATCACGATGCGCCAAGGCGCGGCCGTGAGCTCGGTCATGGAGTCGAACAAGTTGGCCAGGAGTTCCTGGCGCTTGTACGTAACGACGACGATGGCGAGCTTGTCGATGGGGGCGGGAAGGGTTGAAGGCATGGGGCAATATATCCTTTCACGCGCGGCGGGCGAGCGCTGCACGGAAGCTATCGAATACGTCCTTGGGACTGTCCTATTGTAAAGGCTCGGCGCACCTTAGCGGCAAGCTTTGAATAAAACGCAGGAACCTGCCATGGGCCCGCCGCATGACGTGGGGCTGCTTTGCCCGCAAGAGGCTCCATAGATTATATAAACGCCCGCTGGCGCGCTGACCCTTTGATACCATGAAACGACAGGTATTTCCTAAGGAGCACATTTGTCTACTAACGCCTCTGACAGCCCTGTTCTGTCGCTGCTTATTCCCATTTACAATGTTCAGCGCTACCTGCGCGAGTGCCTCGATTCCGCCCTGGCGCAGACGCTCAAGGATATTGAGATCATCTGCATTAACGACGGGTCGACCGACAACTCGCCGGCGATTATCCGCGAGTATATGGAGCGCGATGGGCGCGTCAAGATGATCGACAAGGCCAACAGCGGCTACGGCGACTCGATGAACCACGGACTGGACATGGCACGTGGCAAGTACGTTGGCATCTTGGAGTCCGATGACTTTATGGCGCCCGACGCACTTGAAAAGCTTGTCTCGACCGCCGAAAGCAATAATTCCGACTTTGCGAAGGCGAACTTTGATTTCTACTGGTCTAAGCCCGAGGAGCGCCGTTCGCTGCACGAGATGTTTAAAGCCAAGGACTGCGGCAAGTCGGTACACCCGAGCGATACGACGCAGTTCTTTAAGCAAAAGCCGTCGATTTGGTCGGCCGTGTACCGTCGTGATTTTCTTGAGCGCAACGGCATTAAGTTCCTGCCGACTCCGGGGGCATCCTTTCAGGACACGTCATTCGCCTTTAAGGTGATCGCGTGCGCCGATAAGGCTGTTTACCTGCATGATGCCGTGTTGTCGTATCGCCAGGACAACGAGAATTCCTCGGTCAATTCTTCGGCTAAGGTCTTTTGCGTCAATACCGAGTATGCCGAGATTGAGCGTTGGATTCGAGAGGATTATGCCCGCGACCACGCAAGCGTCGATGTCGCGCGCATGCTCAAGTTCAATCAGCTCATTAAGTACGATTCGTACATGTGGAACTACGTGCGCCTGGCGCCTAAGTTCTATAAGGAGTTCCTGGTGCAGATGGCCAAGGAATTTCAGGCGGCCTTGGACGCCGGGGACTTTTCGCTTGACGACCTCAAGCCGTGGAAGCGCGCAAATCTCGCTGCCATCCTCAAAGATCCTGAGGGCTGGGTTGACGAGCACCCGAGTTTTGCGACGGATGGTGCCTTGGGGCGTGCTAAGTATTACGCCTCGGTTGGAGGCCCAGGCGTGGTTGCTGCCTTCCTCATCGAATCGCTGAGGGGGTAGGTCGGCATGGGAGAGGCCTCGTGTCCTAAAGCTACCATTGTCGTCCCCGTTTACAACTCTGCGCACTCCATTCAGCGATGTCTCGATTCGCTGTTGGCCCAGTCCGAGCGCTCGATTCAGGTTGTCTGCGTCAACGACGGTTCGACTGATGATTCGTTGAACGTGTTGCGCCAGATCGCGCAGGCCGACGATCACGTACTGGTGATTGACCAGGAAAACGCGGGCGTCTCGTGTGCTCGAAATGCCGGTATCGATGCCGCCGTGGGCGAGACCGTCTTTTTTGTGGACGCCGACGATTACATCGATGCCCAGACGGTCGAGCGTGTGCTGCATGCCATGGAGTCTGCAGATGCCGAGGCTGCCGTTTTTGGCGGTGTCTGTGAACCCGTCGATGCTGCCCCCAAACGCGTCCAGCAACTCATGAGCCCCAAAGCCGGTACCTTCGGCGCCCGTGATCCCCAACTGCTGTTCCATTCGAATGCGCAGCCCTATGCCTGCCGTGCGGCTTTTTCGCGCGAGCTGCTCAATCGCGAAGGCATTCGCTTCGCCCCCGGTTTGGCTTTGGGCGAGGACGTCGTCTTCCAATTTGCGGCTTATGCGCTTGCCCGCAAGACCGTCGTCATGCCGGACAAGTTCTACCACTACGTGATGGAGAGTGAATCGGCGACGCACGAGTTCAACAGTGCCGATGCTCGCGCCAAAAAGCTTGACGCCCACATGAGGATGCTCGAGGAGGTCTTGGAGGACTGGGCGGCCTACGGTCTTTTGGACCTGTGCCCCGGCGAGCTGATAACTTGGTTTTTAGACCTAATTGTGTTCGACCTGGCGCGCTTGGATGCCGATGGTTTCCATCGCGTGGCGGCTCGCGTCAACATGGATCTCACGACGTTTTTGGGAACGGCGTGGGCGGATATGCCTGCTAAGGGCGCCGTTCGCCGTGTTGCCCACAAGCTCGTTGCGGCGACCTCGGGCGTTTCGATGGCAGACGCCACGCTGTTCTATCTTTCGACTCGCGGTCTCAAAGCCTGTCTGGAGCGCTTTATCTAATTCCAAGCGCTGCCGCCCGCCGCAACCCGGCTGCTAAAATAACCCTGTTACACGCTATTCAACAGGAGGTTCTCTTGCAGAACTCTGATACCCCTAAAGTTTCGCTGCTTGTCCCCATTTGCAATGTCGAGCGCTATCTGCGCGAGTGCCTCGATTCCGCCGTGGCGCAGACGCTCAAGGACATCGAGATCATCTGTATCAATGACGGTTCCACCGATAGCTCGCCGGATATCATCCGCGAGTACATGGAGCGCGACCCCCGTGTAAAGATGATCGACAAAGCCAACAGCGGCTACGGCGACTCGATGAACCGCGGTCTGGAGATGGCGCGCGGTGAGTACGTGGGCATTCTTGAGTCCGACGACTTTATGTTTGAGGATTCGCTCCAAAAGCTGGTCGCCAAGGCCGATGCTGAGCATGCCGATGTGGTAAAGGGCGACTTTTATCTGTATTGGTCCACGCCCAGCGAGCGCCGTGAGCTGTTTGGGATCATCGGCGAGTATATGACGGGCGCCGCGTATCGCCCCGTCGATCGCCCGGGCATCTTCTACCGCAAACCTTCCATTTGGTCGGCCATCTATCGGCGCGAGTTCCTCAACGACAATCAGATTCGGTTCCTTCCCACGCCGGGCGCCTCGTATCAGGACGCAGGCTTTAACTTTAAGGTTTGGGCATGCGCCGAGCGTGCAGCGTTTATCGCGGACCCCATTTTGTGCTATCGCCAAGACAACGAGAAGAGCTCAGTTAATTCGCCCAACAAGGTATTTTGCGTGTGCGACGAATACGCCGAGATGCAGCGCTTTTTGGATGAACGTCCCGAGCTCAAGGTTCAGCTCCAGGGCATTTTAATGCGCATGAAGGTCGATACGTATCGCTGGAATGACGAGCGTCTGGTCGATGAGCTGCGCGAGCAGTTTTGGGAGAAGGCTTCGCCCGAGCTCAAGGCCGATTGGGATGCCGGTCGCTTTGATCTGTCGCTGTTCGATCCGCGCGGCGAGACCGACTTGCGCCTGATGGTCAAGTCGCCCCGTGCTTATATCGATTCGCGCTTTGACTTTAAGAAGCCCGGCAAGCTCAATACGTTTAAGCACTACTTTAAGATTGGCGGCCTGCCGCTGGTCTGGCGCGTGCTGACGTATCAGCGCACCTACGGCGATAATCCGCATCCCGATGACGTGCCGGCCGCACAGTAGGAGCACTTGGCTATGACTACCCCCAAGATTTCCGTTGTCGTTCCCATCTATAAGGTGGAGGAGTGCCTGGCCTGGTGCCTGGACTCCCTGCTTGCGCAGGACATGCCCGATTGGGAGGGCGTGCTGGTCAACGATGGCTCGCCGGATGGTTCGCGCGATATTGCGGCTGCCTATTGCGAAAAGGACGCGCGCTTTACCCTGGTCGATAAGGAGAACGGCGGCCTGTCGAGCGCCCGTAATGCAGGCATTGCTGCGTCCACGGCGCCTATCGTCGCGTTTTTGGATTCCGATGATCGGTTCACGCCCGATGCATGCCGCGTGATCGTCGATGCCTTTGAGCGCGAGGACTGCGACGTTTTGACCTTTGGCGCGAATCCGTATCCGCTGGAGGCGGGGTATCCGTGGCTTAACCAGGTTTTGAGTCCACGGGACGTTTCTTTTCATGGATATAGTTTCGAATTATTGTTTAAAGAGAATTCGCGTCCCTTTGTGTGGCGGACTGCCTGCAGACGTGATTTTCTGGCGAATAACGCTATTCAGTTCGATGAATCTATCAGCTATGGTGAAGATCAAGTTTTCGAAATGGCGATATATGGTCGTTCGCGAAAAACAACGCTGATTTCGAATAAATTGTATGACTACCGTGTGGCGCGCAAGGGCTCGCTCATGGACACCATGCGCTACGATGACGAAACACGTCTGCTGGAGCACGTGAAGATTTACTCCGCGGTGTTAGCTGACTGGCATCGCGATGACCTTGACGCGCAGCATGCCGATGACCTGGCATACTTTCTATGTGATTTGGTGCTGTACGATGCAATCAGGTTGCTGGGTACGGGCTGCGGCAAAGTATTCGATGCTGTATCTACGGTGCTCGCTGGTTCCGCTGTGGGGAGCGATGCTGCGCTTGCGCAATGTGCTCCTTCTGTTGCTGCCATATTCCGCGCAGCGCTTGCCAACAAGGCGCCCAGCGCCCGTGCGTGCAGGAGGCTCATGTTCGATTACGACGTTTTGAGGTCTGGGTTCCTTCGGGCGTGCAAACGCATGGCCGCGAATATCCTGGGAAAGAGAGATGTGTAGATCGGAGCGGCCATGTCTGTTGTCTAGTTAAACCATCGTCGTCGTTGCGTTTTGCTTGTTGCTGTGGCCTGCCCGCGCGTTTTGCTGGGTGGGCCTTCTTGTCTCGGGTAGAGCGGTGCCCTGTCTACATTTGAATGCGAATGCTAATGGGGCTAGTCAAATATATATTTCGGTCTCTGACTTGAAAACGCTTGAATTCACCAGTTGCTAGTTTAAAAATAACATATAGATTCCGCCGGATTCGTGGAAAGGATGTTCTATGAAAGACGTTCGAAGGAGATGGCGCGGGCTAAAGGCTTTCGGTTTGGCCGCATTTGCAACTGCCTGCCTTACTTGCGCTCCATTGACCGCAAAAGCAGGACTTATTGGCGGTGTTGGAGGGGGTAGCGCCTCGGTAGACGAGCCCACGGAATGGTGCGTTGGTGATAACCGTCCGATTTCTTACTGGGGATATGACGGTTGGAACGGCACTCAAAATGAACAGATGTCTGGCCCTCTTACGCGGTATAGCGTCGAGTGCAATGCCGGGGGGACTGCTCACAGAGATTTTCTAGTAGGCTTAAATTCTATCGATAAGAGCGCCTCGCGGACCGATCCTTCTGGAGTTATATCACGTCCCGCAGGTACATACTATTTCAACAAAGATGGTTTAATGCAGACCGGACTCGTTCGGTTCGAGGACGGCAACCTTCGCTATTTCGATCCCGAGACTGGCGCCATGGTCACGAACCAGTGGCATAAGGATTACGAAGCTGTCTGGTACTATTTTGATGCTGACGGGACCGCAGTTTCGGGCTGGCAGTCTATCGGTGGGGACAAGTACTACTTCTACCCCGAAAGCCATGATATGGCATACGGCCGAGTTCAGATTGACGGCAAGAACTACTTCCTGAACACCCCTGGTGCCAACGCCGATGGCCGCATGCAGCATAGTGGCTGGTTCTACGACTCCATCTACGGAAAGTGGTCCTATGCGACCTCCGACGGTGAGCTATTGACCGGTTGGCATAATCTCGGCGGGGCTTGGTACTATTTCAACGAATCTGGGGTCATGCTGACTGGCTGGATCAACGATTCGGGTACCTGGTACTACACTAATGCCTCCGGTGCGATGGTCACTGGCTGGCTCAACATCGGCGGTACGTGGTTCTACCTCGACGGCTCGGGCGCCATGGTCGCTAACAGCTGGCGCAGCCTCGGCGGCTCCTGGTACTGGTTCGGCGACTCCGGTACAATGGCCACTGGGTGGTTCTTGGCAGGCGGCTCTTGGTACTATGCGAGTGGTTCGGGCGCCATGGCAACCGGCTGGCTAAGCAATGGCGGCACGTGGTATTGGCTCGGAGGTTCGGGCGCTATGGCCTCTAACTCTTGGGCTAACGTTGGTGGAGTTTGGTACTGGTTCGACGATTCCGGCGCGATGGCCACCGGCTGGCGTCAGGTCGGCGGCGCCTGGTACTACTTTAGCGGTTCCGGCGCTATGGCCCACGACGCCTGGGTCGGCGACTACTACCTCCAGTCTTCCGGTGCCATGGCTACGAATGCCTGGGTTGGCTCCTACTATGTCGGCGAGGACGGCAAGTGGATTCCGGGCTACGGTTTAGTTTGGTACAAGAGCGGTAGCCATGTTTACCATACGCATAAGTGCCGTACCGTTGGCAAGGACGCAAAGGGCTATTCGCAGATCTCTATCCAGGAGGCCCAGAGGCGTGGCGCTTCACGAGAGTGCAAAAACTGCCAGCAAATTGGCTAGTACATTACTGAGCTAGTTTTGATTGAGGCCCCGTTGCCCTGAGGTGACGGGGTCGCTGCGTGATTGGATACCGTGCTGCTATGAAGAAATGCTCATTCGAGGTGCTGGTCTTTTCGGGCCTTGTTTCTTTGGGGCTCCTTTTGGGTTCGCCCTCGATGTTATACGCCCTTGATTTGAATAACACTGACGAAGGTCCCGCATCTAACGTTGCTATTGCTTCTGTCGAGTCAGGCGTTGATGCTCATCGCGAATCGACCTTTGCCGTCGAGCAGAACTCTCAGGTGGATAATGAGACCCCTTCTGAGGATTCAAATCAAATTATTTGAGGCTTCGGTAGTTTGTGTGACAAGGGGCTAGCCTAGGCAGCAACGCTCTTCGC